>WNFT01000127.1_pt1 | contig 94042 bp, 94 predicted proteins | sample 5400191 | NCBI WGS metagenome assembly WNFT01 (sample SAMN13153359, study PRJNA577476) | soil metagenome | isolation source: 80 cm saprolite under Madrone tree | place: USA:California | collected 2016-06-14 | reverse complement strand
CGACGTTCACCGCGTCGTGGCCGACGAAAACCTTGGCGCCGAGCTGCTCGAGCCGCTCCACCGCCTCGCCGCGCCGCTGATCGGAGCCGGTGACGCGGTAGCCCATGTTCAGCAGGACCTCGGCGATCCCACTCATGCCGACGCCGCCGATCCCGACGAAGTGGATGTGCTGGTATCGCTTGAACATCAGGCCCCCGACGGCGTCGGGCGCGGAAGCGCGCCGCGAGCGGCGGAGCGGGCGTCGGCGGCGCGGGAGCGCGATGCGCGCCGGCGGGAGGTGGCGTCCGAGGCGCCGTGCTGGGAGATGTTGAGGAGGATGCCGGTCGACAGGAGCGTCATGAATAGCGCCGAGCCGCCGAACGACACGAACGGCAGCGGCAGGCCCTTCGTCGGCAGGGAGCCGGTGACGACGCCCAGGTTCACGAGCGCCTCCGTCGCGAGCATGGTGGTGAGCCCGAGGGCAAGGTAGGCGCCGAAGCGGTCTGGCGCGCGCAGGCCCGCCCGCAGGCCGCGCCAGATCAGCACCATGAACAGCGCGACGACGGTGACACCGCCGATCAGCCCCAGCTCCTCCGCGATCACCGCGAAGACAAAGTCGGTGTGCGGCTCGGGCAGGTAGAAGAGCTTCTGCTTCGAGCCGCCGAGGCCGCGGCCCAGGAGGCCGCCCGAGCCGATCGCGAGGAAGGACTGGATAATCTGGAACCCGCTGCCGCGCGGGTCGGACTCGGGGTTGAGGAAGGCGAGGATCCGCCGCCAGCGGTAGGGCGCGAGGTAGACCGCCACGGCGAGCAGCGGCAGCGCGGGCGCGGCGAGCAGCAGGAGGTGCCGCGGCCGGGCACCGGCGAGGAACAGGAGCGTGAAGGCGAGCGCGAGCAAGGTCAGGCTGTTGCCGAGGTCGGGCTGCCGCAGGACCAGCGCGGCCAGTCCGCCCCCGATCACGGCCGGAGGCACGGCCCCCCCCCAGAAGCCCTGGACCGCCTCGCCCCGGCGGCCGAGGAAGCGGGCCAGGTAGATCACGAACGCGAGCTTGGCGAGCTCCACCGGCTGAAACGACACGCCCCCCAGGCGCAGCCAGCGCCGGGTGCCGTTGATCGCCTGCCCGAACGCCGGCACCAGCACGAGCACGAGCAGGAGGGCGGCCACACCGAGGAGCGGCAGCGCGACCCGCTCGAGCACCCGGTAGTCCACCGCGAGCGCCGCCCACAGCCCGCCCAGGCCCAGGAGCGCCCAGAAGAGCTGGCGCTTGAGGAAGTAGTGGGGGTCCCCGAAGCGATCGGCGGCGAGGATCGCGCTCGCCGAGTACACCATCACCACGCCGATCGAGACGAGCACCAGCGCCGCGCCGAAGAGCCACATGTCGGGGACGAGTCGCCGCGGCATCAGTGCTCCGGCAGCGCCAGGACCAGGGCGCGGAAGACGTCGCCCCGGTGCTCGAAGCTGTCGAACATGTCGAAGGACGCGCACGCGGGCGAGAGGAGGACGACGTGGCCCGGGGCGGCGAGTCCGCGCGCCGTACGGACGGCCGCCTCGAAGCTCGCGGCGGGGGTCACGGGAACGCCGGCCGCCTGGAGCGCCTGCCCGACCTTCTCGCCGTCCTCTCCGATCAGCACCGCGTGGCCGACGCGCCCGCGCGCGACCTGGGCCAGGGGCCCGAAGTCCTGCCCCTTGCCCTTACCCCCGGCGATCAGCACGATCGGCTCGCCGAAACTCTCGAGGGCCCTGATCGTCGAGGCGACGTTGGTGCCCTTCGAGTCGTTGAAGAACGCCACGCCACCGATGTCGCGCACGAACTCGATGCGGTGGGGGACGCCGCGGAAGACGCCGACGCCGCGGCGGATCGCGTCCGGGGCCATGCCGGTCCAGAGCGCCCCCGCCGTCGCCGCCAGGACGTTCTCGACGTTGTGCGCGCCGCGCAGCGCGATCTCGGCGAGCGGGCAGATCTCCTCGGCGTGCCCGTTCAGCTTCGCCACGATCCAGCCATCCCGCACGAAGGCGCCGTGATCGAGCGCCGCGAGCCGGCTGAACCAGAGCACGTGGGCCACGGTCCGCTGGGCCAGGCTCCGAGTGACCTCGTCATCCCAGTTCAGCACGGCGCAGTCGGCGGCCGTCTGGTTCTCGAAGATGCGCGCCTTGGCCCGCAGGTAGGCGGCAAAGGTCTTGTGGCGGTCGAGATGGTCGGGCGTGACGTTCAGCACCACGGCGACCCGCGGGCGAAACGCCTCGATCGTCTCGAGCTGGAAGCTCGACGTCTCCGCCACCACGATGCCGTCGGCCGGGAAGGTCAGCGCATGGGCGGCGAGCGGCGTGCCGATGTTCCCGCCGATCAGCACCGCGCGCGCCTGCTGCCGGAGGAGCGCGCCGAGCAGCGCGGTCGTCGTGGTCTTGCCATTGGTACCGGTGATGGCGATGGTGTCGGCGTCCATCACCCGCCAGGCGAGCTCGAGCTCGCCGATGACGGGCGTCACCGCCCGGAGCTGGGCGAGAACCGGGGTGTCGAGGGGGACGCCCGGGCTCACGACGACGAGGTCCGCGCCCCGGAAGGCCTCCGCGGGGTGGCCGCCGGCGAGGATGCGGACGCCGAGCGTCTCCAGCGCGCGCACCTCGACCCCGAGGGACGGGCGCGGCTTCTCGTCGGTCGCGACGACGCGGGCGCCGCACGCGACCAACAGGCGCGCCGCCGCCAGGCCGCTCCGGCCGAGGCCGACGACCGACACCCGCCGTCCCCGCAGCCAGACGCGATAGGCCTGTCCCCGGGCCATGAGCCGCATCTCCTCCAGGAGCGTCATCGCCGGCTCACCTGAGCTTCAGCGTCGTCAGCGCCAGCAGGGCGAGTGCGAACGAGACGATCCAGAAACGCACGATGATCTTCGGTTCCGACCAGCCCTCCAGCTCGAAATGGTGGTGGAGCGGCGCCATGCGCAGCACGCGGCGCCCGGTCAGCTTGAAGCTGGCGACCTGGACGATGACCGAGCCGGCTTCCAGCACGTAGAGGCCGCCGATGAGCGGCAGCAGCAGCTCCGTCTTGGTGAGCACCGCGAGCATGCCGATCGCCGCCCCGAGCGAGAGCGACCCGACGTCACCCATGAAGACCTCGGCCGGGTAGCAGTTGAACCAGAGGAAGCCGATCGCCGCGCCGACCAGCGCCGCGCAGAAGACCGACAGCTCGCCCGCGCCCTTCACGTTCAGGATCTTCAGGTAGTCGGCCGCCCGGAAGTTGCCGGTCAGATACGCGATGACCCCGAAGGCGAAGCCGGCCGTGATCACGGGCACGGTCGCGAGCCCGTCGAGCCCATCGGTCAGGTTCACCGCGTTCGACGTGCCCACGATCACGAGGAGCGCGAAGACGATCCAGAGCCACCCGAGGCGCACGAGCCAGCCCTTCAGGAACGGGATGGCCAGGAGCGTGGTGAAGCCGTCCGCCGGGAACGAGTAGAGGTACCCGAGCAGCACCAGGACGAGCAGTACCTGCGCGGCGAACTTGAAACGGGCGGGAATCCCCTTGCGCGTTCGGAGCTTCGTCAGGTCGTCCCAGAGCCCGATGACGCCGAAGCCCGCGGTGCCGAGCATGATCAGCCACACGTAGCGGTTCTTCAGATTGGCCCACAGGAGCGTCGACACCAGGAGCGCGCCCAGGATGAGGATCCCGCCCATGGAGGGAGTGCCGGCCTTCGTCCGGTGCCGCGCCGGCGTGTCCTCGCGGAGCGTCTCGCCGCCCCTCTGCAGCTCCCGGAGGCGCTGGATGAGCCAGGGCCCCATGACGAGCGAGAGCACGAGGGCCGAGATGAACGCCATCGCGGATCGGAACGTGAGGTACCGGAACACGTTGAAGATGATGTGTTCCCGGCCGAGCGGCGCCAGGAGAAGGTAGAGCATCGGTCATTCCCGCCCTAACCGCGCGACCAGGGCGTCGACCACGCGCTCCATGCGCATCCCCCGCGAGCCCTTGACCAGCAGCACGTCGCCCGGGACGAGGCGCTTCAACAGGTGGGCCACCGTGTCCTCGAACGTCGAGGCGCGCGTGGCGGCGGGGAGCCCCGCCGCGCGCGCCGCCTCGACGGCCTCTCCGGCCAGCCGGCCGACGCCGACGAACTCCGCCACCCCCGCCGCCGCGAACGCCCGGCCAAGCTCCCGGTGCGCGTCCGCCGCGTGCGGCCCGAGCTCGAGCATGTCGCCGAGCGCGACGAGCAGGCGGCCGCCAGCCCGGGCGGCCCGCGCCGTCTCGAGCGCCGCGCGCACCGACACCGGGTTCGCGTTGTAGCTGTCGTCGAGGATGCGCACGGCGCCGGCGGCGCGCCAGACGCAGCGCCCCGGCTGGGGCCGCACCGCCTCGAGGCCGCGGACGATGTCCGGGAGCGCGAGGCCGAGGGCGTGCCCGGTCGCGGCCGCGGCGAGCGCGTTGGCCACGTTGTGCGACCCCGCGAGGGCCAGGCGGACAGGGTGCTCGCGGCCGCCGATGGCGAGCGCGAACTCGACCCCGCCGGTCGACTCGCTGACGGGCCCCACGGCCCGGACCTCGGCCGACGGCCGGCGCCCGTAGGCCAGGACCGGCGCCGCCGCCGCCTCGGCCATCCCCATCACCCGCGCGTCGTCCGCGTTCAGGACGACGCGCCCGGAGGCCGGGACCGCGCGGACGAGCGCGCTCTTCTCGGCCACGACACCCTCGATCGAGCCAAGCTCCTCCAGGTGGGCGGGCGACACGGTGGTGACGACGGCGAGCGTGGGGGCGGCGATCGCGGCGAGGTAGGCGATGTCGCCCGGGCGGTTGGTCCCCATCTCGAGCACGACCGCCTGGTGGGCGGGGCCGAGCTGGAGGAGCGTCAGCGGGAGGCCCCACTGATTGTTGAGGCTCCCCGCCGAGCGCAGGACCTGAAGGCGCGTGCCGAGGACGCCGGCGATCAGCTCCTTGGTCGTCGTCTTGCCGTTCGAGCCGGTCACGCCGACGACCGGGACGTCGAACCGGCGCCGGTAGGCCGCCGCCAGCCGCCCGAGGGCGGTCGTCGTGTCATCGACGAGCACGACCGGCACGTGGCCGGGCAGGTCGTCGGGCAGCGCGTGGACGACGAGGCAGGCGGCGCCGCGACCGATCGCCTCCCGCGCGAACGCGTGACCGTCGAGGCGGTGCCCGCAGATCGCGAAGAACGCCTCGCCGACGGTGAGCGTGCGCGAGTCGATGGAGACGCCCTGCACGGGCACGCCCAAGTCGCCGCCGACCAGCGCGCCGTGGGTCGCCCGGACGACGTCCTGGACGGTCAGCACGGGCGGGGACACGGTCTCGTTCACGCCGGTTGCCTCAAGATCGCTCGCGCGACTTCGCGGTCGTCGAAGGGGAGCACTGCGGGGCCGACCAGCTGATACGTTTCGTGGCCCTTGCCGGCGATGACGACACAGTCGCCGGCGCGGGCCCAGAGGAGCGCGTCCTCGATTGCCCCCTGCCTCTCCGGCATCGTAACATAGCGGCCGGCCTCGGGCGAGACGCGGCGGATCCCGGCGACGATCTCGTCGATGATCGCCCCGGGCCGTTCGCTCCGCGGGTTGTCGGACGTGACCCACACGCGGTCGGCGAGGCGGGCTGCGATCTCGCCCATGAGGGGGCGCTTGCCCCGGTCGCGGTCGCCGCCGCAGCCGAACACGACGCCGAGCCGGCCGGCGGTGAGCGCGTGCGCGGTGGCCAGCACCCGCTCGAGCGCGTCGGGCGTGTGGGCGTAGTCGACGATCACGAGGAACGGCTGCCCGGCGTCCACGCGCTCGAAGCGTCCGGGCACCGCGCTCACCCCCGCCAGCGCCTGGCCGATGACGTCGGCCGGCAGCCCGAGCGCCACCCCGCACCCCACCGCGCCAAGCAGGTTCAGCACGTTGTGCTCACCGATCAGCGGCGAGCACACCTCGACGCGCCCGCGGGGTGTGTCCACGGCCATCCGGATGCCCGCCAGGGTCGACGAGTACTCGCGGGGACGCACCGTGGCGGACCGGCCGAGCCCGAACGTGACGGTCGGCAGGTCGAGCCCCGCCACCATCGCGGCGCCGGCGGTGTCGTCCGCGTTCACCACGGCCGTGCGGCGCTTCTTCGAGGAGACGGCGAGGAGCTCGAAGAGGCGGCGCTTGGCGCGCCGGTACGCGTCGAGCGTCCCGTGGAAGTCGAGGTGATCCTGGGTGAGGTTTGTGAAGACGGCGACGTCGAAGTCGATCCCGTCGACGCGGTGGAGCGCGAGCGCGTGGGAGGAGACCTCCATCGCGACCCCCCCGACCGATCGCTCCCGCATGCGGGCCAGCAGCGCCTGGAGCTCGACCGCCTCCGGCGTCGTCTGCCGGGCCGGCACGGTCTCGGGGCCGACCCGGTACTGGATCGTCCCGATTACCCCCGCCGCGCCGCCGCCGGCGGCCAGCAGCGCCTCGCAGAGGTAGGAGGTCGTGGTCTTGCCGTTGGTGCCCGTGATTCCGATGACGGTCAGCGCCCGTGACGGATGGCCGTGATACGCCGCGGCGAGCGTGGCCAGCGCCGGCCGCGCGGCCGGCACGAGCACGCGGAGCACGCGCTCCTCTGGCAGCGGATCGGGCGGTTCGGCGACGATCATTGCCGCGCCGCGCGACAGGGCGTCAGGGATGAAGCGGCGGCCGTCCTGCTTGAACCCGGTGACGGCGACGAAACACTCGCCCGCCGAGACCTTGCGCGAGTCCGCGCTGACGCCCGACACACGAGCCGGGATCTCGCCCTGGAGCGTCCGCTCCGTCAACTCCTCGAGGAGCTGACTCGTCGGCACCGTGCGTCCGCCGCTCATCGCGGCGCCAGCTCCAGCCGGGCGACGGTACTCGATCCGAGGGTCGCGCCCGCCGCCGGGTTCTGGCCGACCACCACGCCCCGGCCGCGGATCTGGACCTCGACCTGACGCGTGGCCAAGAGGGCGAGCGCCTGCCGGAGTGTCTTTCCCGCCAAATCGGGCATCGAGGGGCCCGCGGCCCCCGCGGACGGCCAGCCCGGGCCGGACTCCCCGCTGCCACCGGACACGGTGGACTCTCCGCCCGGCCGGGGCTCATCGCGCGCCGGCCTCTCCTCCCGCCGGGGGCGCTCGTCGCGCGCCCGGGGAGCCGGGGCGGCCACCAACTGCACGGGGGGCGTGTTGCCCGGGGGCACGCCGAGGTAGCGCAGCACCTCCCGGCCGATCGCCGCAAAGACGGGGGCCGCCGCCTCGCTGCCCCACTGCTCGTTCACGGGTTCGTCGAGGAGCACCAGCATCACGATGCGCGGATCGTCGGCGGGCGCGAAGCCGACGAAGGAGAGCACGCCCGGCGTATGGGCGTACCTGCCGGTCTCGGGGTCGAGCTTCTGGGCGGTGCCGGTCTTGCCCGCCACCTCGTAGCCCGGGATCGCCGCCAGGTGCCCCGTACCCCGCTCGACCACGCTGACGAGCAGCCGCGTCAGCGTCCGCGCGGTGTCGGGCGAGATCACCTGCCGGACGAGATGGGGCTCGAAGCCGCGGAGCTCGTGGCCCTCGGCGTCGAGGACCGCGCGCACGATCTGCGGCTGCATCAGCCGCCCGCCGTTGGCGACGGCGGCGACCGCGGCCGCGAGCTGGATCGCGGTGACCGAGATCTCCTGGCCGATCGACAGCGTCGCGAGCGAGAGCCCCGACCAGCGGCGCGGGTCGTGCACGACGCCCCGGCTCTCGCCCGGGAGCCCGACGCCGGTCGCGCTGCCGAAGCCGAAGTCGGAGATGTAGCGGTAGTATCGGTCGCGCCCGAGCCCGAGGCCGACGCGGATCGCGCCGACGTTCGAGGAGCGCTCGAGCACCTGGCCGAAGGTGAGCCAGCCGTAGCGCTTCCAGTCGCGGATCGTCGTGTCGGCGACCGTGATCGATCCGTTGCCGCCGAAGACGAGGTCGGTCGGCTTGACGATACCCTCCTCCAGGGCCGCCGCCGCCAGGACCACCTTGAAGGTCGATCCCGGCTCGAAGGGATCGGTGACCGCGCGGTCCCGCCACTCCCGGGCGGTCGCGAGCGCGAAGGTGTTCGGATTGAAGGTTGGCCGCACCGCGAGCCCGAGGAGCTCCCCGGTCCGGGGATCCATGATGATAGCGATCGCGGCCCGCGCGCCCGTCCGCCGATAGGCGGCGTCGAGCTCGCGCTCGGCGAGGTACTGGATGGTCGTGTCGATCGTGAGGCTCACGCCCGCCCCCGGCGTCGGCGCCTTGATCACGACCGGCGTCGTGGTGACGTCGCGGCCGAGCGCGTCGCGCTCGACGAGCGCCTTGCCGGACGCGCCGCCGAGGTGGGCGTCCCAGACGCGCTCGATGCCCTCGAGACCGCTCCCGTCCACGCCGTCGAAGCCGAGCACGTGCGCGGCGAGCTCCCGGTTCGGGTAGAACCGCACCGTCTCGGAGGAGAGGTCGAGGCCCGGTTCGCCGAGGGCGCGCACGGCGTCGGCGGCCGACGGGGAGAGCCGGCGCCGGAGCCACACGAAGCTCCGGTCGCTCGCGAGATGCCGGCGGATGTCGGCTTCGCGCTCGGCGAGGATGGGCGCCAGCCGATGCGCGACCCCCGCCGGGTTCACGATCCGGCGCGGCTGCGCGTGGAGCGACTCGGCGGGCGTACTCGCGGCCAGGGTGTGACCGTTGCGATCCAGGATCGGCCCGCGCCGCGGGCGGATCGTCACGGTCTTCGCGTACTGCCGCTCGGCGGTGGCCGCGAGCTCGGCGTGCCGGAGCACCTGCAGATAGGCGAGCCGCCCGACGAGCCCCGTGAAGGCGCACGCGAAGAGCGCCGCGAGGATCAGCGTGCGCGCGCGCAGCCCCGGTTCCCTCAACGCACCCCGGCCCCGCCCGGCGGACGGCCCTCGGCCACCCGCAGGGATACCGTCCCCGTGTCACCCGTCACGAACTCGCGGGCGAGGCGCACCTGCTCGCGAGCGGGGGCCGTCAGGCCGAGCGCCCGCGCGCGCGCCTCGACGCGGGCGGGCGAGCGGAGCGTCGCGACCTCGACGCGGAGCTCGCGGTTCAGCTCCTCGAGGCCCCGGCGCGTCGTGCGAAGGGTGTCGAGCTGGTAGGAGAGCCGCACCTGCTCCACCCGGAGCGCGACGAGACCCAGGGTGGCCCCGACCAGCAGCGCGGAGAGGCCGAGCGCCGCGGCCATGGAGCGCCGGAAGCGTGGATCAGGTTCCCGATGGAGAGTTTGCCCGGTAGTCATGACGAGATCCGCTCCAGCACCCTGAGTCGAGCGCTCCGGGCGCGCGGGTTCGCGCGCACCTCGTCCACCCCGGGGGCGAGGGGCGCGGGCATGAGCTCGGTGTACGCCTCCGACGCCAGAGCCCGGAATGTCCGCTTCACGACGCGATCTTCACCCGAATGAAAGCTGATGACGCCGCAGCGGCCGCCGACGGCGAGCAACGCGGCCGCGCGCGGGAGGGCCTGCGCGAGCGCGCCGAGCTCGTCGTTGACCGCGATCCGGAGGGCCTGGAACGTCTTCGTCGCGACATGGGTCCGGCGGGGCCACCGCGCGCGCGGCACCGCCGACCGCACGGCGGCGACGAGGTCGTCGGTCGTGCGCAGCGGGCGGCGCCGGACGATCCGGCCCGCGATGCGGCGTGCGTACCGCTCGTCGCCGTACTCGAAGATGATCCGGGCGAGCTCCGCCTCGGGCAGTCCGTTGAGCAGGTCCGCGGCGGTCTGCGGGCCGTCCGGGTCGAGCCGCATGTCGAGCGGCGCCGGCGTCTGGAAGGAGAGCCCGCGGCCGGATTGCTCGATCTGCGGGGACGAGACGCCGAGATCCAGCAGGATGGACTGGGCGACGCGGACCTCGTGGGCGCGGGCAACACGGTCGAGGTCGCGGAAGTCGCTCCGCCGGAGGACGGCCCGGGCGCCGAAGCGAGCCAGCCGGGACCCCGCCCGCGCCAGCGCTTCGGGATCGCGGTCGATCCCCAGAAGCCGCACCTCGTCTAGCGTCCGTTCCAGCATCGCCTCGGCGTGTCCGCCCATGCCCACCGTTCCGTCGATCACCCAGCCCCCGCGACGGGGGCGTAAGAGAAACAGCACCTCGTCGAGCAGCACCGGGACGTGAACCGCTACACTCCCAGGCTCGACAGCTTGTCGAATACCGACGACAGCTCGTCCTGATTGATCCGCTCGAACTCGTCGAAGCGCGCACGGTCCCACACCTCGAAGTGCCGGCGGCCACCGCCGACGAGCGTGACCTCCTTCGCGAGCCCCGCTTGCTCGCGCACGTCCGGCGGAATCAGGATCCGGCCCGCGCGATCGAGCGCGGTGTCCTTCGCGCGCGAAATGTAGAGGCGTCCGAGCTTCCGCACGTCCGGATCGAACAGCGACTTCTCGCCGAGCTTCTGCTCGATGCGTTGCCATTCCTCGAGCGGGTGCACCTCGAGGCAGCTCTCGTTCGGTACGACGACGAGCCGGTCGTCGTAGCCGTCCTTGAGCGCATCCCGAAACTTCGCCGGGATGCTGAGCCGCCCCTTTGGGTCGATCGTGTGTAAGTAGCGTCCTCGAAACATTAGGCGCTCGACTGGTGCCACCACTTCATCCCACTTCGCCCCACTTGATGGGTGAGCATTACACAGGGAAAGAAATCGAGTCAAGGAAAAACCGTAAATCTTTAAAGGGGATTCGCTGCGTCGAGCCAGAACGACTGGTGGGGTCGGGCGGGCTTCCTTCCCACCGCGGCTTGGGTCAAGGGGGTAGGCGGTCGCCAGGGCGTCGAGGGGGCCTAGCTCGCGGGCTGGTAGTACCCCATCGCCTCCGGGATCCAGGCCTCGATCTGGCGGACCCGGGTCTCATCCGAGGGGTGGTCCGACAGGAACTCTGGCGGGCGCCGCCCCTTCGCCGCCTGCGTCATCCGCTGCCAGAAGGCGACCGCCGCATGCGGATCGTAGCCGGCCTTGGCCATGAAGATCAGGCCGAGGTGGTCGGCCTCCGACTCCTGGGCCCGGCTCCACGGGAGCATCACGCCGACGGCGGCGCCCGCGCCGAGCAGCGACGTCACCTGTCGCATCGTCGCCGGATCACGGTTCGCGAGCGCAATCTGCGTGGCGGCCAGCCCCGTCTGGATGAGCAACGACTGGCTGATGCGTTCCGCGCCATGGTGGGCGATCGCGTGAGAGATCTCGTGGCCGAGGACCACCGCGAGCCCCGCCTCGTCCTGCGTGATCGGCAGGATCCCCGTATAGACCGCGACCTGGCCGCCCGGCAGGCAGAAGGCATTGGCCTCCTGGCTCTCGATCAGCGTGAACCGCCACTGAAAGTCGGTGCGACCGGTGGCAGCGGCGATCCGGCGCCCCACCCCCTCGAGCTGCCCGTTGGCGACGGGTTCGCGGTTGATCGCGCTCTGACGGAGGACCTCCGCGTAGGCCTGCCGCCCCATCTGGAGCTCGCTGCCCTCCGGCAGAAGGTTCAGCTGAGAGCGTCCCGTGTAGGGCACGGTCTCGCAGGCCGCGAGCAGAAGCACGGCCGCCGGTACGAGCCGCCTGGAGCGGAGCATCCGCAGACTCCCTTTCCTCGGACGCCTGAGAGCAGACCGCGACCGGGCCGTTCGCGCGCCCCGCCCACGGGGCGCGGCCGACCGCGGGTCGCCGCGGTGTCAGTCTAGCAAATGGCGGGGGAGGCGGCGCCCACGGTCGTGCCCTCGAGGCCTCCGGCAGCCACGGGGCCCGCCGGGCGACCTGCGCCCCGCGGAGGTCGGGAGTACCCCGCGCGGGGCCGATGCGCCCGGCGGCCAGGCCTCCGGTCCGGCGCGTGCGTAGCGGCTGGCCGGGAGCGGCTCTGATCACGGCCGAGACACAGGGGCGGCCCGGCCGGGGGGCGGGTCAGCCCACGCGGGGGTGCGACCGCTCCCCGGAGCGGCGCGGCCGGCGCCGCCCGCCCGATTCCAGCGCGGGCCCTACCCGCAGGCGTTGGCCTGGTTCGACCACTCTTGCTGGACCGTGTACGCGCCGACCCGCTTGGTCTTCCAGGCGCAGATGTCGCCGATCTCCCCGTGAACATCGTCGTACCAGCCCTGGCCCGGAATCGGATCGGTGATGGCCTCGCAGAGTTCGTGCGAACTCGTCGAGGTCAGCGCGTCGAGCGTCGAAAGGCCGCCGGTGCAGCCCGGACAGTCGGGAAACGGCATGACCGCGTACACGATCTGCCCGTTGAGATCGTTGTGGTAGCCGCAGAACGCCTGGCACGACCGCGCCCCCCCCTGAACCACCGCCACCCCTGGGGGCAGGTAGACGAAATACAGCGTGTTCGGGTTCGGCTTGGGGAACGCCGTGTTCGTCAAGATCTCCTGCTGGAGCATGTGTTGGACCGCGCCATCCGACACCGAGTGCCCCAGCACCGGGGCCGTGATGATGGTCGTTCCGACGCGCTCACCATGCCCGATGGTCTTCCCGGCGACGCTGTACTCGTCCAGCTGATCGATCAGGGCGCTCGTGAGGATGACGTCGAAGAACTGGTTCAGGTTCTGCGAGAGCCCGCTCTGCGGTTGTTGCTGCCAGGCCGCCCCCCAGAACGCCGTGAAGACCTCGACGTTCGTGAGCAGCGGACCGCCGCGGTAGGAGAGCTGCGGCGGCGGCGCCGACAGAGCTAAGGCGAGGGCCGCCGGCACGTGCAGCGGCACGATGCGGATCGGGTCGGTGCGAGCGTGAATGACCGTCTGGGGTGTCTCCCGTCGTCGAGCCATGCGGGCTGTCCTCCCCCGGGGGCGTACGGCCTCCGTCCTCAGTGCGAGCGGCCGGGTCGGACGGCGCTCGATGAGGTCGCCCTTCAGCCGGGCGCGGCCTGCCGCCGCAGGCTCGCGCCGGCGCCGGCGACGCCGCCAGGAGCGCTCCGCTTCGTCCCCGGCGGGCGAGCACGGGCGAGCCGGTCAGGCGGCGCGCTCACCCGCACGACGCCGCTCCGTCGCGCGCGAGACCTGGACCGGGACCCTACTCCAGCTTATTGACCGCCGCGGCGAGTTCCTTCCCGACCCTGAAGAACGGGACTACCTTGGCGGGGACCTCGACCGTCGTCTGCTTCTTCGGGTTCCGTCCGACCCTCGGCCGCCGGTGCCGGACGCGGAAGCTCCCAAATCCCCGGAGCTCGACCTTGTCGCCCTTGGCGAGCGCCTCCGCGATCCGGTCGAAGACGGTGTCGACGACGGTCTCGGCTTCCTTCTGAGTGAGGCTCGCCAGCCCCGCCAGCGCCTCGATCAGGCCGGATTTCGTCACGGTCGAGCCCTCGAAGACCCCGTGTCAGTTGGCACGGGGCGGACCCGGGCGCACGAGCGTCCAGCCGAGCTGGTGCAGATCACCGGCGGTCGGCGTCAGTCGGCGTTCGGTTCGTCGCCCGGCGGGGGGGGGCTCGAGATCGCGCCGCCGCTGCGCGCCACGTCGGCGGTCGAGGATGACCTCGACGTGCGCGTCGTCAGCGAACGTCCGTTTGAGATGGTCGTAGCGGCCAGGGTGGTCCCGAGAGACGACGAACAGAAGCCGCGTCAATCTTCCCTCCTCGCTCGCGGACAGGGCGCCAACTCCGCACCGGCGATCGAGCTATTCCTAAGGATCTCACAGCTCCTGCCGGGCGCGAACTTTTGACCGTCCTCCCCGTGGCCCTGTTATAGTCGCGGCCACATGGAGGAACGCCGACACGCGGTGCGCCGCCCTGTCGCCTGGGTCGTCCGCCTGTGGCTCAACGAGCTGAGCTCGATCGGCGGGCGCGCCGCCGATGCGAGCACGCACGGCCTGTGGGTGTGCGTCAACTGGCTTCCGTCGGGCACGCTGAGATCCGGCCGGGTGTACCGTGTCGAGGTGGAGCTCGAGACGGGGGAGCGGCGGACCTACGCGGCCGCGCTGCGGCGGACGGGGCAGCAGGGCGTGGGTCTGGAGGTGAGCGAAGCGCTTCCGGTCCCGTCGGTCCCCTGAGCTCCCGGCCGGGGGCGCCGCCCGCCGGCGAGCCCACCACCGGGCCGCGACGGACGTCCCTCGACCCCCTTGGCTACAGGATGCGCCGCCGGACGACGAGCGCGCGGTATCCCCGGCGGCGGACCACGCGGCCGTGGGCCACCAGGGCGTCGAGCAGCGCGCGACCCAGCGGGCCCGCGAGGTGATCCCGCCGCTCGGTCAGGTCCGTGCAGCCGCGTCCCCGCATCGCCGGCGCCACCGCGAACCCGCGACGGGTGAGCTCGAGGTGTCCGAGGGTCGTCAGCACGTAGTCCCGGCGCGCCCGGGCCACCCACCCGCGGGCGAGCAGGTTCTCGAGGAGGGCGACGCCACGCTCACCCGCGAGGTGGCGGTAGCAGCTCCGCGCGCGGCGGAAGTCGGCGGCCGTCACGGGAGCGGGGGCCGATTCTGGGCCCACGGCCGCGCCGCCTCAAAGGCGGCGGACGCCCGGAGCACGGTGGCGTCGTCGAACCGCCGGCCGACGACCTGCAGCCCGATGGGCAGTCCACCCTTCGTGAACCCGCACGGGACCGACGCGGCGGGCTGTCCCGTGAGATTGAACGGGTAGGTGAACGGGCTCCAGGCCCACTCCGGCACCGGCCGCCCGTCGATCTCGGTGGCGTTGTCGAGACCGATCGCGAACGCCGGGCGCGCGAGCGTCGGGGTGAGCAGGAGATCGTAGCGCTCGAAGAGCCGGCAGGGGTGCGCGAGCCAGGCATGGCGGTCGAAGAACGCCTGCACGAACGCGGTCGGCGGGCTCTTCAGCGCCTCGTCGACGATGCGCAGGAGCCCCGCGTCGATCTTGTCCCGCTCGCCCGCGTAGGACGCCAGCCGCGTCGCGATCCCCCCCGCGAAGATCGCCCGCCACGCGGCGAACGGCGATGGCCAGCCGGGGTCGATCTCCTCGACCCGGCAGCCGAGCTCGCGGAAGGCGCGCGCGGCCTTGCCGCACGCCTCGCGCACCTCGGGGTCGACGACCTCCGCGTACCCGAGTGTGTCGCTGTAGGCGACGCGCAGGCCCTTGACGCCCCCCCGGCAGGCCTTCGCGTAGTCGACCCCGGGCGCAGGCAAGGAACCCGCGTCGCGCTCGTCGGGGCCGGCGGAGACCTGGAGCATGAGCGCGGCGTCCCTCACGGTGCGGGCCATCGGCCCGATGTGCGAGAGGCTCCAAGCCGCGCTCGGCGGGTGGACCGGAATGCGCCCGAATGTCGGCTTGAGGCCGTAGATCCCGCTGAACGAGGCGGGGATGCGGATGGAGCCGCCGCCGTCGGTCCCGACGGCGAGGGGCGCGAGGCCAGCCGCCACCGCCGCGGCCGCGCCGCCGGAGGAGCCGCCCGGCGTGCGCTCGAGGTTCCACGGGTTCCGCGTCGCCCCGACGAGCAGGTTGTGGGTGGCGCCGATCCAGCCGAACGTGGGCGTGTTGGTCTTGCCGATCATGATGGCGCCCGCGGCCTTGAGGCGCGCCACCATCGGCGCGTCCTCGGTCGGCACGTTGTCCTTGTAGATCGGCGTGCCAAAGGTGGTCCGCACGCCCTTGGTGACGACGAGGTCCTTCACCGAGAACGGCACGCCGTGGAGCGGTCCGACCCGGGCGCCCTTCCGCGTGACCGCGCGCTCCGCGGCGCGGGCGGCGTGGCGGGCGCCCTCGGCGTCCACCGTCACGTAGGCATTCAGGCGCTCGAGCGCCTCGATGCGGGCGAGGACGGCGTCCACCGCCTCGACCGGCGAGATCTTCCTGCGGGCGATCGCGGCCGCGAGGTCCGCGGCCGGCATCCAGCACAGCTCGTCGTTGGCCATCGACCGCACACCGCTAACCCGACAGGTGGAAGACCACCATCTTGAGCTCTGTCATCTCCTGGATCGCGTAGGCCGGGCCCTCCTTGCCGAACCCCGACTCCTTCAGGCCTCCGTACGGCATCAGGTCCGCGCGCCACTGCGGCCCCCAGTTGACGTGCAGGTTGCCCGACTGGACCTCGCGCGCGAACTTCATCGCGCTCTCCAGGCTCTCGGTGAAGATCCCCGCCGAGAGCCCGTAGTTGGTGTCGTTGGCCATCGCGATGGCCTGGTCGAGGTCGTCGAACGGCGTCACCGCGACGGCGGGCCCAAACAACTCGTCGTACGAGATCCGCATGTTGGGCTTCACGTCGGCGACGATCGTGGGCTCGTAGATCGCCCCCTGGCGCCGGCCGCCCGTCACGAGGCGCGCGCCGCTCGCCACCGCCTCCCGCACCCACTCGTCCACGCGGACGGCCTCGCGCTCGCGGACCATCGGGCCGACCTTCACGGACTCGTCGAGCTGGTTGCCGACCGTGAGCGCCGCCACCCGCCCCCGCAGCGCTTCGAGGAAGTCGGCGTAGACCCGCCCCGCGGCGAGCACGCGCTGGGTCGAGATGCACACCTGCCCCGCGTTGGCGTACCCGGTCGCGGCGACGGCCGCCGCCACCTTCTCGAGATTCGCGTCCGGCATCACGATGACCGGCGAGTTGCTGCCGAGCTCCATCGTGACCCGCTTGATCCCGGCCGTACGGCAGATATGCTCGCCGACGTCGCGGCTGCCGGTGAAGGTGATCTTCCGGACCCGCTTGTCGGTCACGAGCCGGTCCCCGATCTCGCCGCCGGAGCCGGTCAGCGTGTTGATCGCCTCGGGCGGCAGGCCCGACTCGAGCAGGATCTCGGTGAGCTTGAGCGCCGAGAGCGGCGTGTCGGTGGCGGGCTTCACGATGACGGCGTTGCCGCCCGCGATGGCCGGCCCCACCTTGTGGCAGACCAGGTTGAGCGGGAAGTTGAAGGGGCTGATCGCGACGACGACGCCGCAGGGGACGCGGATGGTGACGCCGAACTTTCCGCCTCCGCCCGGCGCTCCGTCGAGGGGGACCGTCTCGCCGTGCAGTCGCTTGGCCTCCTCCGCGGAGCCGGTGATGGTCTCGATGGCACGGTTGGCCTCGAGCCGGCCCTCGGCGATGACCTTGCCCTCCTCCTTCGAGATCGTCTGCCCCAGCTCTTCCTGGCGCCGGGCCATCACCTCGGCCGCCTTCATCAGGATCTTGTAGCGGTCGTAGCCCGTGAGTTTCGCCATCGTCCGGGCGCCGCGCTCGGCCGACTGGAGCGCCCGCTCGACGTCGGCGGGGTCGGCGCGCGGCACGGTGTCGACGACGGAGTTGTCGTACGGGTTGCGCACCTCGATCTGCTGGGGCTTGGTGATCCACTGGCCTGCCACGTACATCTTCATGGTTCTCTCTCCCTGGTCCGATGAGGGTGGTGCGACTCTCCCACGCCTGACGGCGGTCCAGTGTAGCGCGGAGTGCCGGTGCCGCGCCGAAGCGCGTGGGGGCGCGCCGGCGGGCGCTACCAGGCGATCGCGTGGCAGCCGCGGCGGGGATCCACCCCGGCCCGGCGGGCGCCGGTCCGGTCGACGAGCACCCCGCAGACGCCCCCGGCCCGCCACTCCCAGTCCGGCCACGCGCTCACCTCGTGGCCGAGGGCGGCGAGGGCCGCCCGCGTCGCCGCCGGGATGCGGCCTTCGACCTCGAGCTTGCCGGGCGCGATCGGGTGGGGCCAAAAGGAGTCGGGGAAGCTGCGCGAGGCGACCCGCGGCGCCTCGATGGCGTCCTGGATCGACAGCCCGAAGACCGCCACGTTGAGGAAGACCTGGAGCATGGCCTGCTGCTGGACGTCGCCCCCGGGCGTGCCGAAGGGCATGAGGAGCGCGCCGCCGCGGAACGCCATCGCCGGCGCGGGCGTGAGCCGCGGCCGCTTGCCCGGCGCGACCACGCTCGGGTGGGCGGGATCGAGCCAGCCCTGCGACCCACGCGGCGAGACCACGCACCCGACCCCCGGCACGACGGGGCCGTCGACGCTGAAGTCGCTCGGGGTCGCCGAGAAGGCGTTGCCGCCCGCGTCCACGACGGCGACGTAGCTCGTGTCGCGGGAGTGGGCCGGCGGCACGGAGGCGGGCGTCGGGCCGTCTGGCCGGACGCCGGCGCGGACGGGTGCCGTCGCGTCGGGATCGCCCGCGGGCGGCATCGTCGGCCACGCCGCGCCCTCGCGGATCAGCGCCCGCCGCGCCAGGGCGTAGGCCTTCGAGAGGAGCCCCTCCGCCGGCACCTTCACGTAGTGCGGATCACCGTAGTAGGCCTCACGGTCGGCGAACGCGAGCTTGATCGTCTCGACGAGCCGGTGCAGGTATGCGGGCGAGTTATGGCCGAGCCCCCGCAGGTCGTCGCCCTCGAGCAAGTTCAGCATCTGCAGGAGCACCGGGCCTTGGCACCAGAAGCCGCAGGCGGCGACCTCGTACGCGTGAAAGGTCGTCCGGAGCGCCGGCGCCACCTCCACGTCGAACGACGCGAGATCGTCGTAGGCGAGGAGCCCGCCGTTCGCCCGATGAAAGGCGGCGATGGCGCGGGCCGGGTCGCCCCTGTAGAAGGCGTCACGGGCCGCCCGCACGCCGGCGACGCGCCCGCCGCCCGCTGCGGCCTCGGCCCGCGTCATGGCGCGAATCGTCTGCGCGAGCTCCGACTGCACGAGGATCTCGCCGGCTCGGAGCGGGCGGCCGTCGCGGAGGAAGAGCGCGGCCGACGTCGGCCACTGCCGGTAGGTCGCCTCCTGCCCCGCCATCTGGTGGGCCGTGAAGCGCGAGATCGGGAAGCCGCGCTCGGCGCATTCGAGCGCGGGAGCGACGACGTCGGCGAACGACATCGTGCCCCAGCGCGCGAGCGCCGTGAGCCAGGCGGCCGGCGCCGCGGGCACCACGGTCCGCGGCACGCCCGGCGGGATCTCGCCTCGGTGGCGGTCGCGGAAGTACTCGAGCGTGACCGCGCGCGGGTAGGGACCCACGCCCGAGACCTGCCAGGTCTCACGCGTCCGCGCGAGATGCACCAAGACCGGCGCGACCCCCGCGAAGCTGACCATGTCGGGGTGCACGACCCCGAGGCAGAGCCCACCGGCGACGCCGGCGTCGATCGCGTTGCCGCCGGCCTGGAGCAGGCGCGCGGCGGCCGCGGCCGCCAGCGGATGGCCCGCGGCGACGGCCCAGCGGGCACCGATCGCCTCGACCGTGTGGGTCGGTGCGTCCGCGCTGGGCTCTGCGTGGGCGGCGTCGAGCGCCATGCGCGCCAATGGAACCACGCAGCTCCGGGAGCGTCAAGCGCGCCCGCGTATGGTACCGTACCCGCATGGGGACGGCGCCCCTGATCGGCGTGAGCACCTCGGTCACCGTCGGTCGGAAGCCCGAGCGCGCGTACGTGAACGCCGCCTACCTCAGCGCGGTGCAGCAGGCCGGCGGCGTCCCCGTCGCGCTCCCGCCCCAGCTCGACGGCGCCGCGCGGCGCGAGCTCTTCGCGCGCCTCGACGGCGTGCTCCTCACGGGGGGCGGCGACGTGGATCCTGCGCGCTTCAACGAGCCGGCGCATCCGACGACCAGCGAGGTGTCGCCCGCGCGCGACGACCTCGAGCTCGCGCTCGTCGCGTGGGCCCTCGACCGACGGCTGGCCGTGCTCGCGATCTGCCGGGGTGTGCAGCTCCTGAACGTCGCCCGCGGCGGCAGCCTCTACCAGGACGTCGCCAGCGAGCCCGGCACGGCCCTCGCCCACAGCCAGAGGGCGCCGCGCCACCAGCCGACACACGCGGTGAAGGTCGATCCGTCGAGCCGCCTCGCCCAGGTGCTCGGCGTCCACGAGCTGCGGGTGAACAGCTTCCACCACCAGGCGATCAAGGCGCTCGGGCGAGGGCTCCGGGCGGTCGCGCACGGCGAGGACGGGCTCATCGAGGGCGCCGAGCTGGAGGACCCCGCGCGCTTCGTCCTGGGGGTGCAGTGGCATCCCGAGGAGATGGCGTCCCACGACGAGCCGGCACGTCGCCTATTCGAGGCACTGATCGAGGCGTCCCGCACCCGCACGGCGTAGACCCCGAGGGCCACGCGCCCGCGGCCCCCGCCCGCCACTCGCGAGGGCTACACGAGCCCCCAGCGGGACGCGTTACCCGACCGGGGCTGCTCGCGCACGCGCCCCTCCCCCGCGAGCTTCCGAAGGTGCGACTCGACCGACATCGCGGCGGCGCCGTGGAGGGCCCGTGAGACCCCCGCGTAGATCACGCCGACGATGTCCGGGATCGTGGCGGGCCCGCCCCCGAGGAGCTCGAGGATCTGCCGCTCGCGCGCGTGGCGATGCTCGATGTACTCCTGGATCGTCGCGCCTGGATCCTCGATGACCGGGCCGTGGGCGGGATAGATCCGCCGGACGTCGAGCGCGCGAACGCGCTCGAGCGAGCGGAGGTAGTCGCCGAGGTCGCCGTCGTCGGGAGGGATCACCGTCGTCGAGCCGCCGAGGATCAGGTCCCCGGTGAAGAGCGCCCGCTCCTCCACCAGGTAGTAACAGAGGTGATCCGAGGCGTGCCCCGGCGTGTGGAGCGGGATCAGCGTCGCGCCGTCGGCCAGCACCGCCTGACCGTCAGGCAAGTGGTCCACCGGCTCGGGCAGCGTCGGATCGCGGTGGCGCAGCTTGGCGACGGGAATGTCGGGAAAGCGCACGCGGAGCTGGGCGACGCCGCCCATGTGATCGCGATGCCGGTGCGTCAGCACGATCCGGGAGGGGCGCCCGAGACCGCGCGCCTTCAAGTACGCGTCGAGGACGGCGGGGTAGCCGGCGACGCCGGCGCCGGTGTCGATCAGGACCGGCTCGCGTGCCCCTACCAGGTAGGTGTTGGTGCCGGGGCCCGTGAACAGGCCGGGGTTGAGGCCGAGGACCCGCCCCACCCGGTCGCTCGGAGTGGTGGTCGTCGGGAAGTCCGGATCGATCCAGCTCACCGCGCCCACCCTCCGCGGAGACTCATTGGATTCCCAGGTACCGGCGCTTGACGTCCTCGTCCATCGCCAGCTCGCCCGGAGAGCCATGGTACACGACCCGCCCGCGGCTCAGAACGTACACGCGGTCGGCCACCCGGAGGGCAAGCGGCAGGTTCTGTTCGACGACCAGCATCGCGAGGCCCTCGCCCTTGAGCGCCGCGAGCACCCGGCCGAGCTCGCGGACGATCAGGGGCGCCAGCCCTTCGGACGGCTCGTCGAGCAGGAGCAGGCGCGGGTTGGTCAGGAGCGCGCGGCCGATCGCCAGCATCTGCTGCTCGCCGCCCGAGAGGGTCATCGCGCCCTGCTCCGCGCGTTCCCGGAGCCGCGGGAAGAGGGCGTACACGCGGTCGGCGGTCCAGGGACCGGGCCGGGCGCCGAAGACGAGATTCTCGGCGACGGACAAGGGGGCGAAGAGCCGCCGCCCTTGCGGGACGAGGCCCACGCCCCGGCGGGCGATCGCGTACGGCGGCTGCCCCTCGATCGCCGCCCCCTCCCAGGCGATCCGCCCGCGCCGTGGGCGCTCGAAGCCGATGATGCTGCGGACGAGCGTCGTCTTCCCGGCGCCGTTCCGCCCGAGGAGGGCGACGACCTCGCCCCGGCTCACCTCGAGGCTGGCGCCGTGCAGCACGTGGCTCTCGCCGTAGAAGGTGTGGATCGCGTCGACCTCCAGCATCAGGCCTCCCCCGCGCTGCCGAGGTAGACCTCGTGGACCCGGGGGTCGCCCCGGACCGCGTCGGGCAGGCCCTCCGCCAGCACCTCGCCGTGGTGCAGCACGCTCACGCGATCGGCGAGGGTGAACACGAGGTCCATGTCGTGCTCGATGATCAAGCAGGTGACCTCGCGGGGGAGCGCCGCCAGGAGCTGGACCATCCGCTGCGTCTCGGCGGGCGACATGCCGGCGGTCGGCTCGTCGAGCAGCAGGAGCCGTGGACGTGTGGCGAGCGCGAGGCCGAGCTCGAGTTGCCGCTGCTCGCCGTGGGAGAGCCGGCCGGCCAGTATGTCGAGCCGCGCACCGAGCCCGACCGCCTGGGCCACCTCGCGCACCGCCGCCAGGCCCTCGGCCGGGGGCGGCGGCGCCCCGAGCAGGCGGAAGTTCTCGCGGGAGCCCGCCGCCGCCGCCAGCCGGAGATTTTCGCCGGCCGTGAGGTGCCTGAACGCGTTGGATCGCTGGTAGGAGCGCGAGATGCCCCGGCGCGCGACCGCGTGGGAGGGGAGGCCGCTGATCGTCTTGCCCGCGAACTCCACGTGGCCCGCCGAGGGCGTCAGCTCGCCGGTGATCAGGTCGAACAGGGTGGTCTTACCGGCGCCGTTGGGGCCGATGATCGCGCGGCGCTCGCGCGCCTCCACCTCGAGCGACACGCCGTTGAGGGCGGCGAGCGCGCCGAAGCGCCGGGTGAGCGCGTGGCACCGGAGGAGGGGAGCGCTCACACCCCCCCTCCCGCCTCCCGGCGCGCAAGCCCGAGGAGCCCCTCCGGCGCCCACAAGACGAAGCCGATGAAGGCGGCGCCCAGGATCAGCGTCCAGTGCTCGGTGTAGGAGCTCAGCAGGCTCTGGAGCCCGATGAAGGCGGCCGCGCCCAGCACGGGCCCGGCGAGTGTTCCGGCGCCGCCGATTCTGACCATCAGCAGGGCCTCACCGGAGGTCCTCCAGAAGAGCGCTTCCGGCGAGATGTAGCCGTTGAACTGCGCCTCGAGCGAGCCGGCGATGCCCGCGATCGTCGCGCCGACGACGAACGCCGTCAGCTTGAAGCGGCGAACCGCGTAGCCGAGAGCGACCATGCGCCGCTCGTTGTCCTCGACGCCGCGGAGCACCCGCCCGAAGGGCGACCGGACCACGCGCGCGAGGGCGACCGCGGCCAGGACGAAGAAGGCCAGAATGTAGAGGTGGAAGACCTCCGTGCGGTCGAGGTCGAGCCCGATCAGGCGTGGGCGCGGGACCCCGGGGAGACCGTCGGAGGCGCCGAGCCACTCCGCGTTGAAGGCGGCGGCGTAGAACATCTGGGAGAAGGCGAGCGTGAGCATGATGAAGTAGACGCCGCTCACGCGGATCGACAGGAAGCCGACGACGAGGCCCGCCGCCGCCGCGAACGCGGCCGGCAGCACGAGCGCCGACACGAGCGACGGCGACCAGCCCCGGAGGGCCAGCGCCGCGACGTAGCCGCCGAGCCCGAAGAACGCGGAGTGCCCGAACGAGAGCATCCCCGCGTACCCCATCAGCAGATCGAGGCTCATCGCGAAGATGCCCCAGATCAGGATCTCCTGCGCGAGCTTGACTGGATAGCTCCCCACGAGCCACGGGAGCGCGGCGACCGCAACGAGGCCGGCCAGGGCCAGGCCCCTAGCGGAGCGCACGGCCGAAGAGCCCCGTCGGGCGCAGCAGGAGGACGGCCGCCATCACGCCGTAGATGATGAACATCGAGGAGTCGGGCAGCCACGCCTTCCCGAAGGTCTCCGCCTGGCCGAGGATCAGGCTCCCCGCCAGGGAGCCCTCGAGGCTGCCGAGCCCGCCGATCACGACCACGATGAGCGTGCGCACGAGGATCTCCACGCCCATCCCCGGATAGGCCGCCTGGATCGGCACCGCGACCACGCCGGCCAGGGCGGCGAGGCCCGCACCGGCGGCGAAGACCGCCGTGAACAGGCGGGCCACGTTGACGCCGAGGCCCGCCGCCATCTCCGCGTCCCAGACGCCCGCGCGGATGATCGCGCCGAGCCGCGTCCGTTCGAGCGCGAGCCAGAGCAGGAGCGCCACCGCGAGGCCGAACAGGATCACGAAGAGCCGGTAGACGGGGAACCGCCCGGGGCCGAGCGCCACCACCCCCGTGAGCGCGGCGGGCGGCGAAACGGAACGGACGTGCGATCCCCAGAGCCACCGGAGCAGGTCGTCGAATACGTAGATGAAGCCGAACGTCAGGAGCACCTGGGCGTTGGGGCCGCGGGGGTAGAGCGGGCGCAGGCAGCTCCGCTCGATCGCGGCGCCGACGCCGGCGACGACCAGGGGCGCCAGGCAGAGGGCGAGCCAGAAGCTCCCCGTGAACACCGCGATCGCGATGCCGGCATAGGCACCGAGCGCATAGAAGGAGCCGTGCGCGAGATTGACGACCCCCAGCATGCCGAAGATCAGCGTGAGCCCGACCGAGAGCAGGAACAGCAGCATCCCGTACTCCAGGCCGTTCAGGGCCTGGGCCAAGACCTCCGCGAGGAGGGTCAGGCGCTCACCCGGGAAGCGTGCAGCCGGTGCCGGGGTCCCGGACGTTCGCGATCCGGTCGACGACGACGTTGGCCAACTCGCCGTCGACCTCCCGCACCTCGCGGACGTAGATGAAGGGCTGGATCACGTTCTGGGTCCGCGGGTCGAACCGGAAGCGGCCGCGCGGGCTGTCAAATTCGACCCCGCGCAGGGCCTCGAGCAGCCGGTCCTTGTCTCGGGTGTCGCCGCCGGTGGCCGTCAGCCCATGGGCGATCACCTGGGCGGAGTCGTACCCCTGCACCGCGAAGCCGTCGGGAGTCCGCGCGTACTTCGCCCGGAAGGCGCGGACGAACGCCTTGTTGGCCGGGTTATCGAGCAGGGTCGAGTAGAAGTGGCCGGTGATGATCCCGAGGGCGGACTGGCCCTGGGCGGGGAGCACGTCGGACTCGGTGAGGAAGCCCGCCCCGCAGAGTCTGGAGCGCGCCCGCAGCCCGAACTCGTCGTACTGGCGGACGAACCGGACCGCCTGCGAGCCGGAGAAGAACGCGTACACCACCTTTGGCGCCGCCTGGTTGATCTTGGTCAGGAACGGCGCGAAGTCCTCGTTGACCGGGAACGGCGTGTAGTCCTCGCCGACGACCTTGCCGCCCGCGGCGACGAAGGTCTCCTTGAACGCTCGCATCATGTCGAAGCCGGCCGCGTACTTGGGAGCGACGAGGTAGGCCTCCTTGGCGATGTGGGCGGCGACCCAGCTCCCCATCGGCGCGTTCGGCTGCCAGTTCGAGAACGAGGCCCGGAGGATGTATCGCGAGCAGCGATCCCGGCTGATCTCGTCGTTGCCGGCGTTGGCGACGATTAAGATCTGGCGGGCCTGGTGCACGGTGTCGCGGATCGCGGCCAGCACGCCGCTCGACACCGGGCCCACCAGGAAGTCCACGCCGTCGCTCTCGATCAGCTTCTTGGCTTTGCGGAGTCCGACCTGGGGGTTGACCTCGTCGTCTTCCTTGATGAGCTCGACCCGGCGGCCCGTGACGGTCCAGCCCGCCCGCTCGAACACGAGCGAGAGGCCGTCGGTGATGCTCTCGCCGAGCACCGCGTAGACGTTCGAGTACGGCAGCAAGAGCCCGATCTTGATCGGCGCCGGCGCGGCTCGGGCCCGCCCGGCCGGCCCGCCCAGGACCGCCCCCGCCGCCGTGGTCGCCACTCCGCGGAGAAACCGCCGTCGTGTCAGCCCCATCGCTCCCTCCGTGGCGGCATCATCCGCCGCCGAGCTTCCGCCGAACGGCGTCGGGAATCGGCCGCGCCCGCAGCCGCCCGTCGGGCACGTGGGGTCGCTCGACCCAGGCGCGCCGCTCGAAGCCGGTGGCGCAGAGGGTCGGGCCGACCGAGATCCGGTGCTCCACGCGGAAGGTCCTGTCCGTGATGTCCGTCACCTCGCACTCGATCGTGAGGGTGTCGCCGAACCGCACGGGCGCGCGGAAGGTCGCACCGGCCTCGACGACGGGCACACCGAGGATGTCGTGGGCGCGAAAGCAGCGCTCCCAGGGCTCGTCGATCCGCGCGAAGAGCGAGGCGGTCGCGACGTCGAACCATTCGAAGAAGCGGGGGTAGAATGCGATCCCGGCGGGATCGGACTCGCTCCACCGCACGGGGAGGGTCAGCCGGTGCTTCAGCACGCCGCGGAACCGGCGTCCGACCGGGCGATCTCCGCCAGCGGCGCGAGCAGTGCATCCGCGCTCACGGGCTTGGCGATGACCCGGTCGACGTACCGGCTCCGTTCATCGGCGGCGACCGTCTCGCCCCAGCCGGTCAGCAGGAACACCGGAATGTGCGGCGCCCGCGACTTGACCAAGGCCGCCACCTCCCAGCCCGTCATGCCGGGCATGCCGAGGTCGGTGACGACGAGGTCCACGGCGGCGGGATCGAAGAGCGCGAGCGCCTCCGCGCCGGAGGCCGCGCTGAGCACGGCGTGGCCGTGTCCCTGGAGCAGGTCGGCGAGGGCGCGCAGCAGGCGGCGATCGTCATCCACGAGGAGGATGCGGCGGGCCCGCTCGGCGGGGAGCGGCGCCGGCGCGGCCGCCGCCGGGATGACCTGGTACGGGCTGGCGAGCAGCCGCACGCGCACGATCGTGCCCCCGCGGTCGTCGCGGCAGACCCCGATCGAGCCGCCGTGGTGCTCGACGATGCCCGCCACGGACCCGAGCTCCCGGACCCCCGCCCCGGTGTCGCCGACCTCGATCACCACCCAGCCCGACTCCTCGTCCCAGGCGCGGATCTCGAGCGCGCCGCCGCGCGGCATCGCGGCCACCGCGTCCAGGATCAGGCGAACGAACAGGGCCCGCAGCTCGACGAAGTTACCGTCCACCGGCGGCGCCGCGCCGAACTGGCGCGTGACCGTGATCGTGGCGCCCTCGCGCTCGGCGTCGTCCCGCCAGCGGGGCTCGGTGAGGGCGAGCGCCTCGGAGACGAGCGGCAGGAGCGCGACCGGGCCGAACGCCACCTGCGGCTCGCGGGCGAGGAACTCCTGGAGCTGACGCACGGTCGCCCCCGCCTCGAGGGCGACCTGGCGCACGATGGCGAGCCGGCGGCGCGTCGTGTCGTCCTGGGCCTCGCGCAGGAGCAGCTCCGTGTAGCCGAGGATCGCGCCTAGAGAGTTGTTGAAGTTGTGGGCGAGGCCGCCCACCGTGTCGCCGAGCGTCGCCAGGCTCCCTGTCCGGCTCCCCTCGTCCTCCCGCCGGCCGAGGCGCAGCGCGAGATCGCGCGACCATCTCCGGAGGTCGTAGAGCGAGCGGTCCATCTCGGACTTCAAGGTCGTGAGCCGGTTGACGAGGAGCGGGATCTCCTCGGACGGAGTCGGTGGGAGCCCAGGAAGGTCGGGGAAGCCGGAGCGGCGGCCGAGGAGACGACCGAGCAGTCGCTTCATTCCGGCCATGATAGGGCGCGGCTAGAGATTTATCAATTGGGCGACCCGCTCCCGATGGTGGGTGGCGTCGCCGAACGTGAACTCCGAGCTCTTGGCTCGCTTGAAGTAGAGGTGAAGGTCGTGCTCCCAGGTGAACCCGATGCCGCCGTGGAGCTGGATGCCCGCGCCCGCCACCCGCCGGTAGGCGTCGCTGACGCACGCCTTGGCCATCGACACGGCCAAGGTCGCGTCCGGCGCGTTCTCGTCGACCGCCCAGGCCGCGTAGTAGGTGATCGACTTGGCGTTCTCCACCTCCACCAGCATGTCGGCGGCCTTGTGCTTCACCCCCTGGTAGGCGCCGATCGGCTTGCCAAAGGCGACGCGGATCTTCGCGTACTCGGTCGTCATCTCGAGCACCCGCTGCGCGCCGCCGCACATCTCGGCGCAGAGCGCGACCGTCGCCCGCTCGAGCACGCGCCGGAGCGGCCGCCAACCCTGGCCCGGGACCCCGAGCAGAGCGTCGGCCGGCACCCGGACGCCGGCCAGCTTGACTTCGCAGAGCTTCCGCGTCTGATCCATCGTCGGCAGGAGCGTCACCTCGAGGCCCGGGGCCCGCCGCGGTACCAGAAAGAGGCTGACGCCCTCCTCCGACCCGGCCGCCGCCGCGCCCCCCGCGCCCGGCCCGGTCCGCGCCGCGACGACGAGGAGGTCGGCGACGTGGGCGTCAGGGACGAACAGCTTCGTCCCCGACAGCGTGAAGGCGCCGCCGCCGGTCGCGGCAGCGGTCGCCGTCACGCCCTGGGCGTCCCAACGGGCGTTTGGCTCCGTCAGCGCGAGCGTCGCTCGCGTCTCCCCCGCCGCGATCCTCGGGAGCCACTGCTTCTTCTGGGCCTCACTCCCCGCCTCGAGGAGCGCCAGCCCCCCCAGGACCACGGTCGAGAGGTAGGGCCCGGGCATGACCACCCGCCCCATCTCCTCCATCAGCACCACGAGGTCGACGACGCCGAGGGCGGCCCCACCGTACGCCTCGGGAAAGATGAGACCGAGCCACCCCTGCTCGGCCAGCTTCGCCCAGAACTCCGGTGTCGTGCCCTCGGGGGTGTCCATCAGCTTGCGGACGGTCGAGGACGGGCACTCGTTCTCGAGGAACTTGCGCGCCGTCGCCCGCAGGAGTTCCTGCTCCTCGCTGAAGCCGAAGTCCACGCGGGCCTATCCCTTCGGCAGGCCGAGCACACGCTCGCCGATGATGTTCTTCTGGATCTCCGTCGTCCCGCCCTCGATCGAGTTGGCGCGCGAGCGCAGGAACGCGTGCTGCCAGAGCCCGTCCTCGACCGCCCAGTCGCTGCCCTTCACGAGCTGCGCGTAGGGGCCCTGGATCTCCATCGCGAGCTCTTGGAGTCGCTGGTGGGTCTCCACCCAGCCCATCTTCCCGGTCGACGCCTCCGGACCCGGCATCTCACCCTTGAGGAGCCGCGTGATCGCGCGGGCGCCCGTATACTTCAGGCACTCGGTGTCGATCCAGAGCTGCGCGATCTTCTGGCGCAGGACCGGGTCCTTGGTGACGGCGTGGCCGGCCTTCTCCGCCCGCCGCGCCATCTCGATGAGGCCGTCGAGCGCGATCCGGAGCCGCATCTGGAGGCCGAAGCCCAGCGCGAGCCGTTCGTACATGAGCGTCGTCATGCCGACCGCCCAGCCGTTGTTCACGCCGCCCAGCACCTGGGAGTCGTGGACCCGGACTCCGTCGAAGAAGACCTCGTTGAACTCGGCGTCGCCGGTGATCTGCCGGAGGGGCTTCACCGTCACGCCGGGCAAGTGCATGTCCAGGAGGAAGTACGTAATGCCCTTGTGCCGGGGCGCGTCGGGATCGGTGCGCGCCAGCAGCATCATCCGGTCGGACGTGTGGGCGAGCGAGGTCCAGACCTTCTGGCCGTCGACGACGTACTCCCGACCGTCACGGACGGCGCGGGTCTGGAGCGACGCCAGGTCGGAGCCGGCGTTCGGCTCGGAGTAGCCCTGGCACCAGATCTCGTCGGCGGAGAGGATCTTCGGGAGGTAGCGCTTCTTCTGCTCCTCGGTCCCGTAGGCGATGATCGTGGGGCCCGCCATGCCGATGCCGAGGATGTTGAGCACGGGCGGCGCCTTCGCGAGTGCCATCTCCTCGGCGAGGATCATCTCCTCCATGAAGGTGAGCCCGCGCCCGCCGTACTCCCTGGGCCAGGTGAGCCCGATGAACCCGGCCGCGTGGAGCCTCCGCTGCCAGTCGCGCAGCAGGTCGTACGCCTCCGCCCGCGGGACATCCGACGACGCCGCGAGGCGGGCGGTCCACTCGCGCGGCATGTTCCCGCGGAGCCAGGCGTGGACCTCGTCGCGGAACGATCGCTGCTCGGGCGTCGGCGTGAGCTCCATGACCCCTCCTGGCCGGCGGCCCGGCGCAAGACTGAACGACGATTCAGTGCCATTTTATGGGGCGCCCTCCGCGGAAGTCAAGGCGGCGGCCGCCGCGGCGCGCTTCCGCTTGCGGCGGCGGGGGTTGTTGTCTATCGTCGTCGCCATGTGGCGCACCCCCATGAGCACGGTGCTGACGAAGTCCGACTTCGGGCGCGCCACGGACCAGATCTACGGGCTCATCGCCTGGATCACGCTCGGCATCTTCGTGATCGTGGTCGGGCTCTTGGTCTACGCGCTCGTCCGCTTCCGCGAGCGCCGTCCGGGCGAGCTGCCGCGCCAGATCCGCGGGCACAGCCTGCTCGAAATCGGCTGGACGATCGCGCCGGCGCTCGTGCTGCTCGTCATCGCGATCCCGACGATCCAGACCATCTTCCGGACCCAGCCCGCGGTCGAGCCCGAGGGCGCGCTGGAGGTCACCGTCCGCGGCCACCAGTGGTGGTGGGAGTTCAGCTATCCCGCGCTCGACATCGTGACCGCCAACGAGCTGCACCTGCCGCTCGGCCGGGCGGCGGCGCTCCGGCTCGAGGGGCCCGACGTGATCCATAGCTTCTGGGTGCCGCAGCTCGGCGGCAAGCGCGACGTGATCCCCGGGCGACTCAACCGGCTCACGTTCACGCCGGAGGCGCCCGGCGAGTACCTCGGCCAGTGCGCCGAGTTCTGCGGCGTCTCGCACGCCAACATGCGCCTGCGCGTGATCGTCGACGACACCGAGACCTGGCAGGCGTGGGTCCGGCTCCAGCAGGCGCCGCCCGCGGCCGACGCCGCGGCGACGGAGGGTGCCACGGTCTTCGCGAAGAGCGCGTGCGTCGGCTGCCACACGGTCCGCGGCGTCTCGGCGGGCGTCGTCGGCCCCGACCTGACGCACTTCGGGAGCCGCCGGACCCTCGCGGCCGGCCTCCTGCCCAACACGCCCGCCAACCTCCTCGCCTGGATCGAGGACCCGCCCGCGGTCAAGCCCGGGGCCAAGATGCCCGCGCTGGGCCTGAGCCCAGCCGAGGCGCGCGCCGTCGCCGGCTACCTCGCGAGCCTCAGGTAGATGACGGTCGCCGCCCTCACGGAGCGGGAGCGGGTCGCCGCCCGATTGGTCGGGCCCGGCGCGCCGCCCGCGGCCGGCGTCTGGAGCTGGCTCACCACCGTCGACCACAAGCGGATCGGCATCCTCTACGGCGTGGCCGCCTTCGCCTTCTTTCTGCTGGGTGGGTTCGAGGCGCTGCTGCTGCGGCTCCAGCTCGCTCAGCCCAACGGCCACGTGGTGGGCGCCCAGACCTTCAACGCGCTCTTCACGATGCACGGCACCACGATGATCTTCCTCGCGGTCATGCCGGCCAGCAACGCCTTCTTCAACTATCTGATCCCCCTGATGATCGGGGCCCGCGACGTGGCCTTTCCGCGCCTCAACGCGCTGTCGTTCTGGATCTTCCTCTTCGGCGGCCTCTTCCTGAACGCCGCCTGGCTCGCGGGCGCGCCGCCGGATGCCGGCTGGTTCGGCTACGCGAACCTGACGTCGACCCAGTTCTCGCCGGGCCTCGGCGTCGACTTCTGGATGCTGGGGCTCCAGGTGCTCGGGGTGTCGTCGATGCTCGCCGGCGTCAACTTCATCGTGACGATCCTGAACCTGCGGGCGCCGGGCATGACCCTGATGCGGATGCCAGTGTTCGTGTGGATGGCGCTGGTCGTGCAGTTCCTCAGCATCCTCGCCTTCCCGACGGTCACGGTGGCCTTGATCCTCCTGATGTTCGACCGCTTCTTCGGCGCCCGCTTCTACGACGTCGCCGCCGGCGGCGACCTCCACATGTGGCAGCATCTGTTCTGGATCTTCGGCCACCCCGAGGTGTACATCCTGATCCTGCCCGCGATGGGCATCGTGTCTGAGGTGGTGCCGGTCTTCGCGCGGAAGCCGCTCTTCGGCGCGCCGGTCGTGATCTACTCCGGCGCGCTGATCGGGTTCTTCGGGTTCGGGGTGTGGAGCCACCACATGTTCGCGGCGGGCATGGGGCCGGTGGCGGACGCGGCCTTCGCGGTGTCGTCGATGCTCATCGCGATCCCGACGGGGGTGAAGATCTTCAACTGGCTGGCGACCCTGTGGGGCGGCGCCCTCCGCTTCACCGCCGCGATGCACTACGCGCTCGGCTTCATCGCGCTCTTCACGATCGGCGGGCTGTCAGGGATCATGCACGCCTCGCCGCCCGTCGACCTCCAGCAGACGGACAGCTACTTCGTAGTGGCTCACTTCCACTACGTCCTGATTGGCGGCAGCCTGTCGGGGCTCCTGGCCGGGCTCTACTACTGGTGGCCGAAGATCACGGGCCGCCGGCTCGACGAGCGGCTCGGAAAGCTCCAGTTCTGGCTCTTCTTCGTCGGCTTCAACCTGACCTTCTTCCCCCAGCACTATCTGGGCGCGATCGGCATGCCGCGGCGTATCTACACCTACGCGCCGGAGCCCGGCTGGGCGTTCTGGAATCTCGTCTCGACGGTGGGCGCCTTCGTGCTGGGCCTCTCCTTCCTCCTGCTGCTGGTCGTCGCCGTGGCAAGCCTGCGGGCGGCGGCGACGGCGGGCAACGATCCCTGGGACGGCCGCACTCTCGAGTGGCGCACCAGCTCGCCGCCGCCCGTCGAGAACTTCGCGGCGGTCCCGCCCGTCCACGGGCGCGACACCTTCTGGCGCGAGAAGCACGGCGACCGTCACGGGCGGCGGCCGACCCCGGCCCCCGCCCCGCCCCCGGGGCCCTTGCACCTGCCGAGCCCGTCCCACTTCCCGATCCTCGCCGCCCTGGGTCTCGTCGTCGCCGCGGCCGGCGCCCTCCTGAGCGTCTGGATCGTCGTGGCGGGCCTGGGGGTCGCGGTCCTGGCCCTCTTCCGCTTCGCCCTCGAGCACCACGCCAACCGGGCGCACGCCCACCAGGACGGGGTGACCGGCGTCGATCACCGCAAGCTCGGCATGTGGGCTTTCCTCGGCTCCGAGTGCATGTTCTTCGGCACGCTGATCGCGGTCTACCTCGCCTACAAGGGCCGGAGCGTGGTCGGCCCGCTGCCCCACCAGGTTCTGAACATCCCGGTGACGACCGTGAGTACCTTCGACCTGCTGATGTCGAGCCTCCTGATGGTGCTGGCGCTCGCCGCGATCCGGCGCGGCGACGACCGGCAGACGCGACTCTGGCTCGCCTGGACCGCGCTCCTCGGGCTGATCTTTCTCGGCTTCCAGGCCTTCGAATTCACCTCGTTCGTCCGCGAGGGGCTGACCCTCCAGCAGAACCTGTTCGGGTCGACCTTCTTCGTCCTCACCGGGTTCCACGGCGGGCACGTCACGCTGGGCGTCGTCTGGCTGCTCACGCTCGCGATCCTCTCGCTCCGCGGTCGGCTCGCCGCCACCGACGCGGTCAAGGTGGAGGTCGCGGGCCTCTACTGGCACTTCGTCGACATCGTGTGGATCGCGATCTTCACGCTGGTCTACCTGATCCCCTGACCCGCGGTGGCGAGACGACGAGAGGCGCCGATGAACACGTCCGACCCCGGGCCCGGGGAGCACGCGAGCGTCGCCACGTATATAAAGGTCGCCCTCGTCCTCACCGCGCTCACCGGGATCGAGGTCGGCGCCATCTACATCCGCGCCCTCACCCCGATCCTGATCCCGACCCTGCTCGTGTTGTCGCTGGCGAAGTTCTCCCTGGTCGTGCTCTTCTTCATGCACCTCCGCTACGACACCCGCACGCTCTCTTTCATCTTCGTCGGCCCCCTGCTGATCGCGCTCGCGGTCTTCCTGGCCGTGATCGCGCTGATCGGCGCGGGCATGGCGCGCGCCTAGTGGGCGAATGGCACGCCGAGGTCCTCGCGGGCCTTGCGGGCCTCGCCGGACTCTACCTGTGGGCCGCGCGCGCGCAGGGCCGGCGGCTCGCCCCCGGACGCCTCCTGGCCCTCGCGGCCGCGCTCATCGTGCTCGCGGGCGCACTCAACGGACCGCTCCACGACCTGAGCGACTGCTCCCTCCTGAGCGCCCACATGGTGCAGCACCTCCTGCTGACCTTGGCGGCGCCGCCGCTCCTGCTGGCCGCCATCCCGCCCGGGCTGCTCTCCCCCCTGCTCCCGCGCCTGGGGCTGCTCCCGCTGCTCCGCCGGCTCACCGGGCTCCCGGTCGCCTTCGGGCTCTACAACGGCGCCCTCGTCGTCTGGCACCTGCCCACCCTCTACAACGCCGCCCTCGAGCATCACGCCCTCCACGTGGTCGAGCACCTGACCCTCATCGCGACGGCCGTGCTCGCGTGGTGGCCGATCCTCTCGCCGGAACCGGTGCTCCCGCGCCCGGCGTACGGCACCCAGCTGCTCTACCTGTTCCTCATGAGCGTGCCCATGACCGTGGTCGCGGCGTTCGTCACGCTGGCCCCCGCGCCGCTCTATGCGTTCTACGCGGCGGCGCCCCGCGTCTTTCCGCTCTCCCCGCTGGAGGACCAGCGACTCGGCGGCGTGATCATGTGGGTGCCGGCCGCGATCGCGCCGCTCGCCGCCTTCACGGGGGTCTTCTTCCGCTGGGCCGCCGCCGAGCCGGACGAATAGGGGGCGGCCGCGAGTCGAGCCGGGCGACGGCGGCGAGTCGGGCGCGGGCCCGCCGCCGCGCGAGGCCCGAGTCGATCGGGCGACGCTGATCCCGCATCGAGCGCGCGGCCGCACCCGCCTGCACCGCGACGGCGACCCGCGCCGCGCGCGCCGCCGCCAACTTTCCCCTGCCCGCGGCGGTCGGCGATGCTATAGTTTTCTCGACCTGTCCGAATGAACATCTGCGTGGCCGGGACCGGGTACGTCGGGCTCGTCACGGGGGCGGTCTTCGCCGACCTCGGCAACGACGTCATCTGCGTCGACAAAGACGACGAGAAGATCACGGCCCTTTCCGCGGGGCGCATGCCGATCTACGAGCCCGGACTCGAGGAGATGGTGGCGCGCAACGCCGCGGACCGCCGGCTCGCCTTCACGACGGACCTCGGCGCCGCCGTCCCGCGGTCGGAGATCGTCTTCATCGCGGTCGGCACGCCCTCCAAGCGAGACGGCGAGACCGACCTCGGCGCCGTCGAGGCCGTGGCCAAGGGCATCGGCCAAGCCATGGAACGGTACACGGTCATCGTCAACAAGTCGACGGTCCCCGTGGGGACCGGCGAGTTCGTGCGCGACGTGATCACGCGGCACCAGTCGAAGCGGGTGCCCTTCGACGTCGTGTCGAACCCGGAGTTCCTCCGCGAAGGCTCGGCCATCGAGGACACGCTCCGCCCTGACCGGATCGTGATCGGTGCCCCGAACCAGCTGGTCGCCATGACGCTGCTCGAGCTCTACGCGCCGCTCGAGCGACCCATGATCATCACCGACGTGCCCTCGGCCGAGATGATCAAGTACGCGTCGAACGCGTTCCTGGCCTCCAAGATCTCCTTCATCAACGCGATCGCCAACGTCTGCGACCTCGCCGGCGCCGACGTGACGCAGGTGATGAAGGGCGTGGGCCTCGACTCGCGCATCGGCCCGGCGTTCCTGCAGGCGGGCCTCGGCTTCGGCGGCTCCTGCTTCCCCAAGGACGCCGAGTCGCTCGTGCACACCGCCGCCCGGCTCGGCTACGACTTCCGGCTCCTGCGGGCGGTCGTCGAGGTGAATCGGGAACGCCCGCTGCACTTCGTCGAGAACATCGCCAAGGTCCTCGCCCCGCTCGACGACAAGGTCGTGGGCGTGCTCGGCCTCGCCTTCAAGCCGAACACCGACGACATGCGCGAGGCGCGGAGCGTCGAGGTGATCGCGCAGCTGCTCGAGGCGGGCGCCACCGTGCGCGCGTACGACCCGGTCGCGATCGACAACGCGCGCGCCGTGCTGCCGACGGCGGTGCAGTACGCCGCCTCCGCCTACGAGGCCGCCCAAGGCGCGGACGCGGTCGCCCTCGTCACCGAGTGGAACGAGTTCAAGTTCCTCAACCTCGAGCGCCTCCGGTCGGTGATGCGCCGCCCCCTCGTCTTCGACGGCCGCAACGTCTGGGAGCCGGAGCGGATGCGGCGCCTCGGGTTCGAGTACCATTCGATCGGCCGCAAGCCCGTCCTCCCGGCGTAACCCCTCCATGCGCATCCTCGTCACGGGCGGAGCCGGCTTCATCGGCTCGCATCTGTGCGAGTTCCTCCTCGCGCGCGGGCACGAGGTCGTCTGCATGGACAACCTCCTCACGGGCGCTACCGACAACATCGAGCGCCTCTCCGCCGACCCCCGGTTCTCGTTCGTCAAGCACGACGTGACCGGGTATCTCGTCGTCGAGGGGTCCCTCGACTACGTCCTGCACTTCGCCAGCCCCGCCTCCCCGCACGATTACCTCGAGATGCCGATCCAGACCCTCAAGGTCGGCGCGCTCGGCACCCACCGGACCCTCGGGCTGGCCAAAGCCAAGCGGGCGGCGTTCCTGCTCGCCTCGACCTCCGAGGTGTACGGCGATCCGCTCGTCCATCCGCAGCGCGAGGACTACTGGGGCAACGTCAACCCGATCGGCCCCCGCGGGGTCTACGACGAAGCCAAGCGCTTCGCCGAGGCCCTCACGATGGCCTACCACCGCTTCCACGGCGTCGACACCCGCATCGTGCGCATCTTCAACACCTACGGCGAGCGCATGCGGCAGGACGACGGCCGCGCGATCCCCGCCTTCATCACGCAGGCCCTCGCCGGCAAGCCGATCACCGTGTATGGCGACGGCTCGCAGACGCGCTCGTTCCAGTACATCTCGGACCTGGTCGACGGCATCTGGCGACTCATGCAGGCGCCGGTCACGGTCCCGGTGAACATCGGCAACCCGCACGAGATGACGCTGCTGGCGCTGGCCGAGAAAATCCGGCGGCTGAGCGGCTCGCCGAGCGAGATCGTGTTCGAGCCGCTACCGGAGGACGACCCCAAGGTGCGCCAGCCCGACATCGGGCGGGCGCGGTCCTTGCTCGGCTGGGAGCCGCGCGTCGACGTCGACGAGGGCCTCGGGCGGACGATCGCCTGGTTCCGGACCCGGCTCGCCCGCGCATGACGCGCGCGGGGCGCCGGTGCCGAGCGGCATGAGGGCCCTGGTCACGGGCGGAGCCGGCTTCATCGGATCCCACGTGGTCGACCGCCTGCTGGCGGGCGGCCACGCGATCGACCTGGTCGACAACCTCAGCACCGGTCGGCGCGAGCTCGCGCATCCCGCCGCGCGGCTTCACGCCGTCGACGTCCGAAGCCCACGCCTGCGCGCGGTCTTCGCCGAGACGCGGCCCGACGTCGTCGTCCACCTCGCCGCGCAGATGGACGTCCGCCGGTCCGTCGCCGACCCGCTCTTCGACGCGAGCGTGAACGTGCTCGGGACCCTCAACGTCCTCGAATGCTGCCGGCGCGCGGCGGTGGCCCGGCTCGTCTTCGCGTCGAGCGGCGGCGCGATTTACGGAGACTGCGAGACGGTCCCGACGCCCGAGAGCCAGCCGGCGCGCCCCGCGTCGCCCTACGGGGTGGCCAAGCTCGCGGCCGAGCGCTACATCGCGGCGTGGGCGGCCCTCACGGGGTCGACGGCGGTCGCGCTCCGGTACGCGAACGTGTACGGTCCGCGGCAGAACCCGCTGGGTGAGGCGGGCGTGGTCGCGATCTTCTCGAGCCGCCTCGTGGCGGGCGAGCCGTGCGTGATCAATGGCGACGGCGAGCAGACGCGCGACTACGTGTACGTCGAGGACGTCGCGGACGCCACCGTGCTGGCGCTCACCGCGCCGCAGACGATCGACGCGGTCAACATCGGCACCGGCGTCGAGTCGAGCGTGAACGACCTCTTTCGCCGGCTGACCGCCGTCGCCGGGGTGACCGCCGACGCGCGCCACGCGCCGGGCAAACCGGGCGAGCAGCGTCGGAGCGCGCTCGATGCCGGGCTCGCCAAGCGGCTGCTCGGTTGGGCCCCGGTGACGCCGCTCGCCCTAGGGCTCCGCAAGACGCTCGAATTCATCAGAGGAGGAGCTTCGCGATGATCGACGACGAGCTGAAGGCCATCCTGGCGTGCCCGGCTTGCAAGGGGGACCTGATCTTCGAGGAGACGCGCATCATCTGCCCGCGGTGCCAGAAGGCCTACCCCATTCGAGACGGTATCCCGGTCATGCTGATCAGCGAAGCGGAGCCGTGGACGTCCAGGCCGTAATCCTCGCCGGCGGGCAGGGTACCCGCCTCCGTCCGCTCACGCACACGCGGCCCAAGCCGATCGTTCCGCTGCTGAACCGACCGTTCCTGCACTATCAGCTCGCCCTCCTCCGGCAGCACGGGATCACGGATATCATCCTGTCCTGCTCGTACCGGGTGGAGGACATCCGCGCCGCGATGGGCACCGGGGAAGCGGCGGGCGTCCGGCTGCGGTACGTCGTCGAGGCCACGCCGCTCGGCACCGCCGGCGGCGTCCGGAACGCCGCCGAGCTCGCCCGCGGCCGGCTCGTGGTGCTCAACGGCGACGTCCTGACCGACGCCGACCTCGGGGCGATCCTGCGCTTCCACGAGGCGCGCCGGGCGGGCGTCACGATCGGCCTCATCCCCGTCGACGACCCGACCGCGTACGGGCTCGTCGAGACCGAGGCCGACGGGGCCGTCCGACGCTTTCTCGAGAAGCCGAGGCCCGAGGAGGTCACGACCAACCTCGTCAACGCCGGGATCTACGTGCTCGAGGCGGAGCTCCTCGGGCGCATCCCGGCCGACCGGCCGGTCTCGATCGAGCGGGAGGTCTTCCCCTCCCTCCTCGCGAGCGGCGTTCCTGTCTTCGGGGCCGCGCTCGGCGACCATTATTGGCGCGACATCGGCAGCCCGGCCGCCTACCGCGAAGCGCAGCTCGATCTGCTACGCGGGCGCGTGGCCACTACGGTCCGTCCGGCCGGGACGCTGCGCGAGGGCTGCTGGGTCGGCGCGGACACCCGGCTCGCGCCCGGCGCGACGCTCGTGGCGCCGGCGCTGATCGGCGCCGGTGTCAGCGTCGGGGCCGGCGCCCGCCTTGGGCCGCTCGCGGTGGTCGGCGCCGGTGCCCGCATCGCCGCCGGCGCCCGCATCGAGGGGGCGATCCTCTGGGAGGGCGTCGCGGTCGGCGAGGGCGCCGTGCTGCGCGACTGCATCGTCGGCGCCGACGCGGTCATCGGCGCCCACGTCGAGGTCGCCCCCGGCGTCGTGCTCGAGGCCGACGCCGTCGTCCCCGACCGGGCGCGGCCCGTCCGCTGACGTGCTATTCTGAGCCGATGACGCTGGCTCGGATCCGCAACTTCTCCATCGTTGCCCACATCGATCACGGCAAGTCGACCTTGGCGGATCGCCTCCTCTCGCTCACCGGCACGATGGACGCCAAGAAGGCCGTCGACCAGGTGCTGGACTCGATGGACCTCGAGCGCGAGCGCGGCATCACGATCAAGGCCCACACGGTCCGGCTCCTCTACAAGGCGCGCGACGGCCAGGAGTACACGCTGAACCTCATCGATACGCCGGGCCACGTGGATTTCTCGTACGAGGTCTCGCGCTCGCTGGCCGCCTGCGAGGGCGCCGTGCTCATCGTCGACGCCGCGCAGGGTGTGGAGGCGCAGACGCTGGCGAACTTCTACCTGGCCGCCGACGCGAACCTCGCCATCGTACCCGTCATCAACAAGATCGATCTCCCCTCGGCCGACGTGGAGGGCACGCGCCGCCAGCTCACGGAGGTGCTCGGGCTTGACGGCGACGGGGCGCTCACGATCTCCGCCAAGCACGGGACCGGGGTGCCCGAGGTGCTCGAGGCGATCATCGAACGGATCCCGCCGCCCACCGGCGATCCCGCCGGCCCGCTGAGGGCGCTCGTCTTCGATTCCTTCTACGACTCCTACCAGGGGGTCGTGGTCTACGTCCGGCTCTTCGACGGCCGCGTGCGGCCCGGCGCCCGGATCCTCTTCATGTCCAACGGCAAGTCCTACGAGGTCCAGCAGGTGGGCGTGTTCTCCCCCGACATGCGCCCGGTGGATGAGCTCTCGGCAGGGCAGGTGGGGTTCATCACGGCGTCGATCAAGCGGATCGCCGACGCCAGCGTCGGCGAGACGATCACGGAGCAGCTCCGGCCCGCGACGGTACCGTTTCCCGGCTACCGCCAGGCCAAGCCGATGGTGTTCGCCGGCCTCTACCCGATCGAGGACACCGAGTACGAAGCCCTCCGCGACGCGCTCGAGAAGTTCCGGCTGAACGACTCCGCGTTGAGCTTCGAGCCGGAAACGTCGCTGGCGCTCGGCTACGGCTTTCGGTGCGGATTCCTCGGCATGCTCCACCTCGAGATCGTGCAGGAGCGCCTGGAGCGCGAGTTCGCGCTCTCGCTGATCGTCACCGCGCCCAGCGTCCGCTACCGGCTCCTGACGACCGCGGGGGAAGTCGTCGAGGTCGACAATCCCGCCAAGCTGCCGCCGCCGGACCGGATCGACCACGTCGAGGAGCCGTACGTGCGGGGGTCGGTCTTGGTGCCGACCGAGTTCATGGCGCCAATCTACAAGCTCGCGCAGGACAAGCGCGGCGAGCACCGCTCGCTCGAGTACCTGGGCAAGCGGGTCCACATCCAGTTCGACTTCCCGCTCGCCGAGATCGTCGTGGACTTCTACGACAAGCTGAAGTCGATCTCCAAGGGCTACGCGTCGTTCGACTACGAGTTCGCGGAATTTCGCGAGTCCGAGCTCGTCAAACTCGACGTGCTGCTCAACGGCGATCCCGTGGACGCGCTGTCGGTCATCGTCCACCGGGACAAGGCCTACGAGAAGGGCAAGGCGCTCGTCGAGAAGCTCCGCGCCGTCATCCCGCGTCAGATGTTCGAGGTCGCCATCCAGGCGGCGATCGGCAGCCGCGTGATCGCTCGCGAGACCGTCAAGGCCATGGGGAAGAACGTCACCGCGAAGTGCTATGGCGGGGACATCACGCGCAAGCGCAAGCTGCTGGAAAAGCAGAAAGAAGGCAAGAAGCGAATGAAACAGGTCGGAAAGGTGGAGGTGCCGCAGGAGGCATTCCTGTCGGTACTGAAGAGTTGACGATGGACCTCGAGGAGAAGACGGAAGAGGCCTCGCGGCCCGTCCGCGTCGGCAAGCGCCAAAAGTCCCTCGTCCGGGAATACGTCGAGGCGATCGCCATCGCGATCCTCCTGGCGCTCGTCATCCGGACCTTCGTCGTCCAGGCCTTCACGATTCCGTCGGGCTCGATGATGGACACCCTGCTGGTCGGTGACTACATCCTCGTCAACAAATTCCTGTACGGTCCGACGGTGCCCTTCACGGGCTGGCAGCTGCCCGGGATCCGTGCCCCCCGCCGGGGCGACATCGTCGTGTTCAAATACCCCCAGGACGAACGGCGGGACTTCATCAAGCGCATCATCGGCGTCCCGGGCGACCGCGTCCTCATCCGCGGGCACACCGTGATCGTGAACGACGAGCCGCTCGTCGAGCCCTACCGGCGGGTGACGCAGCCGTCGTTCCCGCGCGCCGACCCCCCCGGGTACTGTGGGTACTCGTACGGGTGCGAGCCCACCACGGTGCCGCCCGATTCCTACTTCGTCATGGGCGACAACCGCGACAACTCGCAGGACAGCCGCTACTGGGGCTTCGTCAAGCACGACGAGATCAAGGGCAAGGCCTTCCTCATCTACTGGTCATGGGACGGCGACCGTCACTGGCTCCGCTGGACGCGCATCGGCCACTATCTCCCCTGACCGGCGGGGGTCCCGTGGCGGCCGACGGGCTCGGTCCGCTCGCCGGGGTGGCACCGGACGAGACCTCGCTCGGCCTCTACGTCCATGTCCCCTTCTGCGTCGTGCGCTGCCCCTTCTGCTCGTTCGCCACGTCACCGCTCCGCGAGGGGCTGAAGGACCGCTACCTGCGCGCGCTGCCGCGGGAGATCGACCTTCTCGCCGCCGCGCCGTGGAGGCGGACGACGGTCTTCGAGACGGTCTTCCTCGGCGGCGGCACGCCGTCGTTGCTCGAGCCCGCCGAGCTCGCCTGCGTCCTCGACGGCCTGCGCGCCCGTTTCCGGATCGAGGCGGACGCGGAGGTGACCGTGGAGTGCAACCCCGAGAGCGTGAGCCGGGCCAAGCTCGAGGCCTACCGCGCGGCCGGCGTCACGCGCGTGAGCCTCGGCGTGCAGTCGCTCGACGACGCGATCCTCGGGCGCCTTGGCCGGCTTCATGGCGCGAGGGGCGCCCGGGAGGCGTTCGCGGCGGCGCGGGAGGCCGGCCTGCCCCAGGTCTCCGTCGACCTCATGTACGGCCTGCCCGGGCTCGACCTGGCGGGCTGGCAGTGGACCGTCGACCAGGTGCTCGACTGGCGACCGGATCACCTGTCGGCCTACGGGCTCACCCTGGATCAGGGCAGCCGGTGGGGATCGGACGGCGTCCCGGGCCTCCCGCCCGAGGACACGGTCGTGGCGCAGTACTGGGCGCTGGCACGGAGCGCGGCCGCGCGCGGCTACGAGCACTACGAGATCTCCAACTACGCCCTCCCGGGCTGCCGCTCCCGTCACAACCAGGTCTACTGGCGGCGACGCGAGTACGCCGCACTCGGGCCCGGCGCCTGCGGATTTCTCGGCCGCGTCCGCTACTCGAACGTCCGGTCCGCCGAGCGCTACTGCGAGCTGCTCGAGGCGGCCGTCCTGCCCGTCGCCGAGCACGAGGTGCTCACCGATGGGCAGGCGGCGGGCGAGCGTCTGATCCTCGGCCTGCGCACCCGCGACGGCGTGCCGGAGGAATGGCTCGGCGCGCGGGCGGCCACCGACCCCGCCCTCGCGGCGCGGCTCGAGGGGTGGCGCGCGGCGGGGCTGCTCGAGCGGACGCGGGGGCGGGCGCGCCTCACCGAGCGCGGCTTCCTGCTCTCGGACGCCCTGTTTGTCGAGCTCGTCCAGGTGTGATAGGAATCAGGTGGTTATGGACGCCCGACATCGGGAGATTCTGATCGCGGTCATTCGCGAGTACATCGACTCGGCGGAGCCGGTCGGCTCGCGGGCGCTCGCGAAGCGCCACATGCCGAACCTCTCGCCGGCCACGATCCGGAACACCATGGCCGACCTCGAGGAGATGGGGTATCTCTCACAGCCCCACGCCTCGGCCGGCCGGGTCCCCACCGACAAGGCCTACCGCTTCTACGTCGACTCGTTTCCGTCGCCGGCCCCCACCCCGCCGCGCGACGCACAGCCGCGGCAGGACCGGGACGGCATCGACCGCCTCATGGAGCAGACGACGGCCCACCTCTCGGAGACGAGTCGCTTCACGGGCCTGCTCTTGGCCCCCCCCCTCAAGCACACGGCGCTCGACCGCGTCGAGCTGATCCGGCTCGAGGACGATCGGGTGCTCGCCGTGATCGCCACCGAGGCGGGCTGGCTCACGGCCCGCGCCCTCCGCCTGCCGCCCAGCGTCGCCTCCGAAGACCTGCGCGAGATCGGCCGCGAGATCACGCGGCGCGTCCGCGGCAAGACCGTCCAGACCGTCCTCGACGACTGGGCGGCGCCCGCCGATCCGCTCGATCCCCTGCGGACGCGCGTCGGCGCGCTCGTCGAGCAGATCCTCGACCTCTTGCGCGACCGCACCCTCTACGTCAAGGGCGCGATCAACATGCTCGAGCAACCCGAATTCCTGGACATCGGCGCCGTGCGCCAGATGCTCCGGACCTTCGAGGACAAGGACCACCTGATCGAGCTCCTGTCGAACCTCTCCCGGTGGGGCGGGCTGCAGGTGACGATCGGTGAGGAGAATCCCGTCGCCGAGCTGCAGGACTGCACGCTGGTCACCTCCACGTACTCGTACCGCGACCAGGTTCTCGGTATTCTGGGGATCGTGGGACCTCGGCGCATGCGCTACCCGCAGGTCATCTCGATCGTGGAGGATGCGGCGCTCCAGATGAGCGAGCGCCTGTCCCGGGTCCGGCGCGACCTCTACCTGCCGTCCTGACGCCCCCACCCGGCCTGCTATAATTTTTGGTGCCATGAAAGACGAGCAGCCCTCAGTCTCCGAATCCGCCTCGAGGGAGACCGACCCCCGGCGCGAGCCCGCGGAGGGCGTCGAGCAGCTCCGTCGGGAGCTGGACGAGAAGCACGACCGCTACTTGCGCGCGCTCGCCGAGGTCGAGAACGTGAAGCGGCGGGCGCAGCGCGAGCGCGAGGAGTACCTCCGCTACGCGAACGAATCGCTGATCCGCGACCTGCTGCCGGTGCTCGACAACTTCGACAGGGCGCTCGACGCCGCCCGCCAGCGCGGCGAGGCCGCCTCGATGATCGCGGGGATCGAGCTGATCCAGCGCGAGCTCCTGAAGGTGCTCGAGAAGTTCGGCCTCGAGCGCTACTCGGCCCTCGGGGCCACCTTCGATCCCGCGCGCCACGAGGCCGTGTCGCGCGTGATCAGCTCGACCGAGCCCGAGAACACCGTCGTCGGCGAGACGGCGCGGGGCTACCTGCTCCACGGGCGCGTCCTGCGCCCGGCGCTGGTCGCCGTGGCGGTGGCGCCCGGCGGGGACGCCTAGCGCGTGGCGCGCGACTACTACGAGGTGCTCGGCGTCTCCCGGGGCGCCAGTGAGGCGGAGCTCAAGAAGGCCTACCGGCAGCTCGCGATGCGCTACCACCCCGACCGCAATCCCGGCGACGCGCAGGCGGAGGGCCGATTCAAGGAGGTCAACGAGGCGTACGCGGTCCTGTCGGACGCCGAGAAGCGGGCGCAGTACGACCGCTTCGGCACGGTGTCGGCGGGCGCCGGGGGGTTCGCCGACGCCGGCTTCGGCTCGCTGTTCGAGGACATCTTCGAAGGGTTCTTCGCGGGGGGCGGCCGCGCCCGACAGCGGAGCCGCGCCGCGCGCGGCGAGGATCTCCAGTACGAGCTGAAGATCACGCTCGAGGAGGCCGCGAGCGGCGTCGACACCAAGCTCCAGATCCCTCGCGCCGAGCCGTGCGAGGCGTGTGGCGCCAGCGGCGTCGAGCCGGGCAGCCGGCGCGAGCCCTGCCCGACCTGTCAGGGACGCGGCGAGGTCCGCTTGAGCCAGGGCCTCTTCACCGTGAGCCGCCCGTGCCCGCGCTGTGGCGGGCAGGGCCAGATCGTGACCAACCCGTGCAAGACCTGCCACGGTGAGGGGCGCGTGCGCCGCGAGCGGCTTCTCCAGGTGAAGATTCCCGCCGGCATCGAGGACGGCATGCAGATGCGGCTCGGCGGCGAGGGCGGCGCCGGCGCGCGCGGAGGTCCTCCCGGGGACCTCTACGTGGTCGTGCGGGTGCAGGAGCATCCGGTGTTCGTCCGGCGCGAGGCCGATCTCCTTGCGGAACTCCGGCTCACGTTTGCCCAGCTGGCGCTCGGGGCCGAAGTCGAGGTCCCGACTCTCGGCGGGACGGCCACGCTGAAGGTACCGGCGGGCACCCAGCCGAGCGAGGTGCTGCGGCTGCGCGGCAAGGGACTGCCCCGCCTGCGCGGCCGAGGACACGGCGATGCCTGCTACGAGGTCCTGCTCGAGATCCCCCAGAAGCTGACAGCGAGGCAGCGCGCCGCCGTCGAGGCGCTGGACGCCGCGATGAAGGACGAGGGCGGCTGGGTCAAGAAGATCCTCGGCGGTTGATGTCGGCGCCGTTCTGGCAGCTGACCGTCCCCGTCACCGCGCCCATCTCCGAAGGCCTCACGAACCTCGTCTGGGAGCTGGGCGCGCTCGGCGTCGTCGAGGACGAGGTCCTGCGCGCGTTCTTCCCGCCCGACGTGGCGCCCCGCGTCCTCCGCGCGCGGGTCCGCCGGTACCTCGACGCGCTCCGCGCCCTCGGCTACGCCGTGGCCGACGTCCTGCCGACCGTGCTCCCGGTGGTCGAGGAGGCCTGGGCCGAGGCGTGGAAGGCCCACTTCCGCCCGATCGAGGTCGGCCGCCGGCTGCTGGTGGCACCGCCGTGGGACACCCCGGCCACCCCGCGCCTCACGCTCGTCATCGAGCCCGGGCGCGCCTTCGGCACCGGCCACCACGGCAGCACCTCCGGTTGCCTCGTCCTGCTCGAGCGGCTGTGCGAGGCGCCGCCGGCGGCGCGAGCCGGGCAGGATCGGCCAGCGCCGCCGCCCGGGCAGCCGCGCCCACGAAGCCCGCGAGGGCGAGGCTGCACGCTGGCCTCTCGGCCCGGCCTGAGTGCGGGGAGCAGAGCCGACGAGTCCGAGACTGAGGGCGGCCCGCGCGGGCCGCACCCGGAGCCGATCGCGCGGGCGCTCGACCTCGGGACCGGCTCCGGGATCCTCGCGATCGCGGCGGCGCGGCTCGGCGTGCCCGAGGTGCTCGCCGTCGACACGGACCCCGACGCGATCGTCGCCGCCATCGCCAACGCCGCGCGGAACGGGGTGCCCGACCGCGTGCGGTGCGCGGTCGCCGACGCCGCCGAGCTCGCGGCCGGCGGCTTCCCGCTCGTCCTCGCCAACCTGCTCGCGGCCGCCCATCTCACGCTCGGGGCGCGCTATCGGCGGCTCCTCTGCCCGGGCGGGACGCTGATCCTCGGGGGGATCCTCGAACACGAGGCGGGCGCCGTCGCCGGCGCGCTCGCAACCGCCGGTCTGGTCCTGCGCGACCGCGAGATGGTCGACGGCTGGGCGAGCCTCGCCCTTCGGCGGCTGTGACCCTTCGCCGCTTCCACGTTCGCCCCGACGCGGTCGAGGGCACTCGCCTCACATTCGAGGCCGAGGAGGCACGGCACATGGCGCGAACTCTGCGCCTGGCCCCCGGCGATCTCGTCGCCGCCGTCGACGGCAGCGGCTGCCAGTACACGGTGCGCCTGGAGCGTGTGACCGCCGACGCCGCGGTCGGCACCGTCCTGTCCGCGACGCGGAGCGCGGCCGAGTCCCCTCTCGCGATCACGTTGGCCCAGGCGGTACCGAAGGGCCACAAGCTCGAGACGATCATCCGGGCCGCCACCGAGCTAGGGGTCGCGCGGATCGCCCCCGTCCTGACCGAGCGGACGGTCGTGCGCCTTGAGGCCGCGCGCTGGCGCGAGCGGGCCCGGCGCTGGCAACGGGTCGCCACGGAGGCGGCAAAGCAGTGCGGCCGCGCGGTGATCCCGCCGGTCGAGCCGCCCAGGCCCCTTGCAGAGTTCTTGGCCGACCTGCCCGCGGGGGGCCTCCGCCTCTGCCTCTGGGAGGGGGAGGGCCGCAGCCTCGGGACCGTGCTGGCCGACCTCGGCGGCCCGGTCTCCGCTGCCATCGTGCTGGTCGGACCCGAGGGAGGGCTGGCCGCCCCCGAGGTCGAGCTCTCGGTCGCCCACGGCTTTGTCTCCGCGAGCCTCGGCCCCAGGGTCCTCAGGACCGAGACGGCCGGACCGGCGATCGTGGCCGTCCTTCAATCTCGCCTGGGTGACCTGGGCCGCCGGACACCGAGCCGTCTCTAAAAGGAGACGAGCGGACCGATCCCGTGTGTCATTCCTGGAACATGGCTGACTGCGAGTTGGCCCTGCCTCTCACGAAACCTGAGGGAAGATAGAGCAAATCGACCCTCTCGCCACAGTGGCATCCCGCTTGCTTCATACCCGGCCTGGCCAATGAACTTCCAGCAGACCATCACGAAGCGGGTCGCCCTGGACGGGATCGGCCTGCACTCGGGCCGAGCCGCGCGGATCACCGTCTCGCCCGCCCGTGCCAATAGCGGCATCGTCTTCCGCGTCGCCGGTCACCAGGCGGCGATCCCCGCGCTCGCCTCGAGCGTGGTGGACTCCCACTACGCGACCACCCTCGGCGTCAACGGGACACGGGTCCAGACCGTCGAGCACCTGATGGCCGCGGCGGCCGGCCTGGGGCTCGACAACCTCGAAGTGGGGGTGGACGGGACCGAGATCCCGGCGGTCGACGGCAGCGCGCGGCCCTTCGTCGCGCTGCTCTACTCGGCCGGCCGCACGACCTTGGCGGCCCGGCGGCAGCCGCTCGTCATCGACCGGCCCATCCGGGTCGGCACCGATGCCCGCTGGCTCCAGATCCTCCCCTGCGACGTGTTTCGCATCAGCTACACCCTCGACAGCACCCATCCCGTGGTCGGCACCCAGGCGGTCTCGTGCGAACCGACGGAGCACGTGTTCGTCGAGGAGGTCGCCCCCGCCCGCACCTACGGGTTCCTGAAGGACGTGGGGACCCTCAGGAAGAACGGCCTCGCGCAGGGCGGCTCGCTCGACAACGCGATCGTCGTCGGCAGGCGCGGCGTCCTGAACGAGCTCCGCTACCGCGACGAGTTCGTCCGCCACAAGGTCCTCGACCTGATCGGCGACCTTGCGCTGCTGGGCCGGCCGGTCCTCGGCCACGTGATCGCGCGCAACGCCGGCCACGCCCTCAACTTCGCGCTGGTCACCGCGATCGAACGTGCCCACGGCGCGCCGCGGATCGCCGCATGCTCCGTGCGGGAACTGGTCCCGCTCCCGGCCGCTCTGCGGCCCGCCCCCGGCGTCGCGGCGCTCTAGGGCGGGCCCGGCCCGTCCGCGACGCGTCCGCCTCGGGCGCCCTCGACCGCCCGACCGCGGCGGTTCCCCGCCGCCGACGCGCTATAATGCAGGGTCGGTATGCGCGTGCCTCCTCCCGTCCTCAGCCTTTCCCTGACGGTGCTGCTGGTCGCGGGAACCATCGGACCCGGATCGGCCGAGCTCACGATCAGCAACCTTTCGGTCTACCTGAACGACTCCGACGTGACGGTCCAGGTCGCGGTGCTGGGAGCCATCCCGCCCGGGTTCACCGAGAGCGTCAAGAGCGGCATCCCCACCACCGTGCGCTTCACCGTGGAGCTCTGGCAGTACCGACGGTTGTGGCCGGATCGTCTCCTCAAGGCCCGGACGATCGAACGCCAGCTCCTCTACAACGTGCTCACAAAAGAATTCAAGGTCGCGTCGCTCAGCGGCGAGACCCGCGAGCCCTACACCTCGCGCGAGCTCCGGGATGCCCAGCGGGTGCTCTCCGAGCTGCGAGGGCTCAAGCTGTTACCCGCGACGGAGCTCCAGCCGACCGCGCTGTTCTACGTGCGGGTCCACGCGGAAGCCGCCCTCAACGGCCGGGCCAACACCCTCTTGACGCGCCTGTCGGGCGAGGCCGACGAGACCCCCTGGGTGACGTCGTCCCTCCTCACGGTGAGCCGGACCCAGTGAGATGCCGCTCCTGAGCGACCAGGACCGACGCAAGCGGAACCTGATTGTCATCTGCGGGTTCCTCATCCTGCTCGTCGTCGCCACCGCGTTCGAGTTCGGCATTCGCACACCCGACATCCCGGTCGCCTCGACCATCGTGGTCTTCGCCCTCTTCAACCTGAACCTGATCGTCTTCCTCCTGCTGCTCGTCCTCCTCTTCCGGAACCTGGTCAAGCTCTCCTTCGAGCGCCGTCAGAAGGTCATCGGATCGAGGTTTAAGGCCAAGCTGGTCCTCGCGTTCCTGCTGCTGGCGCTGGCGCCCGCGATCCTGATTTTCATCATCGCGTCGAACTTCATCAATACCTCGATCGAGGGCTGGTTCAAGCCCCAGGTCGAGCGCCCGCTCGACCAGGCGCTGTCCGTGGCGCAGACGTACTACCAGAACCTGGAGGCGACGGCGCTCCGGCACGGCCAGCACGTGGCCCGCGCGATCGCCCGCGACGGCCTGCTCGCCGAGGACCGGCGGGTGGCGCTGGCGGCCTACCTCGTCGAGCAGCAGGAGCAGCTCGGCCTCAGCGCGCTGACCGTCTTCAACACCCGCGGCCACGACCTCGTGCACGTCAAGGACCCGGTCCTCGGCGACCTGCCCACCGCGGAGATCAGCGCGCGGCTGGTGCGCCAGGGCCTCGACGGCCAGGAGGTGACGACGGTACGGGAGATCCAGGCCGGCGACCTCATCCAGGCCGTCACCCCGGTGTGGTCGGTGCCGGCGGGCGAGCCCGGTCGCCACGTGATCGGCGCCGTGGTCGCCGCCACCCACGTGGCCGAGCGACTCGAGGCCAAGGTCCGCGGGATCTCCCAGGCCTTCACCGAGTACAAGCAGCTCAAGCTCTTGAAGAACCCGATCAAGGGCATCTACATCTTGATGTTCCTCCTGATGACGCTGATCATCGTCTTCTCGTTCACGTGGTTCGGCCTCTACCTCGCCCGCGGCATCACGGTGCCGATCGAGCAGCTCGCGCAGGGCACGCGGGAGGTGGCGGCCGGCAACCTGAGCTACCGCGTACAGGCACGCGCGGACGACGAGATCGGCATCCTCGTCGACTCGTTCAACCGGATGACCGCCGATCTCGCGCAGTCGAAGACGCGGCTCGAGGCCGCCTACCTCGACCTCCAGGCCAAGCACGCCGAACTCGAGGGGCGCCGCCGCTACACGGAGACGGTCCTGGAGGCGGTGGCTACGGGGGTCGTCTCCTTCGACGTCACAGGCCGTCTCACGACGATGAACCGGGCCGCCGCTCGCATGCTCGGCCTGCCGGCGGCGGCGAGCCCCGGCCAGCCGCTCCGGGAGGTCTTCGCCGGCCACGACTTCGACGACATCGTCGCCCTCACCACGCGGCTCGGCCGAGGCAAGGGGGAGACCATCGAGCGCGAGCTCCACCTCCGGCGGGGCGGCGCCGCCACGACCCTGCTCGCGTCGGCGACGGCGCTGCGCGGTCCCGACGGCGAGTACGCGGGCCTCGTCTTCGTCTTCGACGATCTGACCGAGCTGCTCCGCGCGCAGCGCCTGGCCGCGTGGCGCGAGGTCGCCCAGCGCATCGCGCACGAGATCAAGAACCCGCTCACGCCGATCCAGCTCTCCGCCCAGCGCCTGCGCCGCCGGCTCGCCAGCCGGACCGAGGACGAGAAGCGCCTGCTCGAGGAGTGCACCGCGACGATCATCCAGGAGGTCGAGGGGCTCAAGCGCCTCGTGGACGAGTTCTCGCGCTTCGCCCGGATGCCGGCGCTGACGCCGAAGCCGACCGACCTCAGGGCGCTGGTCGAAGGCGTGGTGAGCCTCTACCGCGAATCCCATCCTGGGATCTCGCTGACGACGCGCTGCACCCCCGACCTGCCGCTCCTGACGGTAGACCCGGACCAGATCAAGCGCGCCGCCCTGAACCTGGTCGAGAACGCGGTGGAGGCGGTCGAAGGCGAGGGAACGGTCGCGGTCGAGCTCGCGCTTTCGCCGGAGACGGGGCGCGTGCGCCTCTCCGTCGCCGATGACGGCGCCGGCATCGCCCCCGAGGATAAGGAAAAGCTCTTCCTCCCGTACTTCTCGACGAAGGCGACCGGGATGGGTCTCGGCCTCTCGATCGTGCACCAGATCGTCGCGGACCACGGCGGGACGATCTGGGTCGACGACAACCCGCCCCGCGGCAGTCGCTTCGTGGTCGAGCTGCCGGCGGCGGCCCTCCCCGCCGTGACGCCCGTCGCCACCTAGTCCCGCATGGCCGGCGAGCACATCCTCATCGTGGATGACGAGCCCGCGATCCAGAGCACGCTCAAGGGCGTGCTCGAGGACGAGGGCTACCGGGTGAGCGCGGTCGGGAGCGGCGCCGAGGCGCTCGCGCGCGTCGCCGAGGACGGGCCTGAACTCGTCTTCCTCGACATCTGGATGTCGGGCATGGACGGCCTCGAGACGCTGGCGAAGATCAAGCGCCTGCGCGCCGACGCCGCCGTCGTGATGATCTCTGGGCACGGCACCATCGAGACCGCGGTCAAGGCGACGAAGCTCGGCGCCTACGACTTCATCGAGAAGCCGCTCTCGCTGGAGAAGACGCTGCTGACCGCGGCCCGTGCCCTCGAGCACGCTCGCCTCGCGCGCGAGAACGCCCAGCTCCGGGAGCGTCTCGACCTCGAGTGGGACATCGTCGGTCAGAGCCCCGTGATGCAGGCCCTCCGCCAGCAGATCGCCACCGCGGCGCCGACGACCGGGCGGGTGCTGATTCACGGCGAGAACGGCAGCGGCAAGCAACTCGTCGCCCGGGCCATCCACCAGCTCTCCACGCGCGTCGAACAGCCGTTCGTGGAGGTGAACTGCGCCGCCATCCCTGAGGAGCTGATCGAGTCCGAGCTGTTCGGGCACGAGAAGGGGGCGTTCACCGGCGCGGTGGCGCGGCGCAAGGGAAAGTTCGAGACGGCCAACAGCGGCACCCTCTTCCTCGACGAGATCGGAGACATGAGCCTGAAGACGCAGGCCAAGGTGCTGCGCGCGCTGGAAGAGCAGGCGTTCGAGCGCGTGGGCGGCAAGGACACGATCAAAGTCGACGTCCGGGTGATCGCCGCGTCCAACCACGACCTCCACGAGCTGATCGCGCGGGGCCGGTTCCGCGAGGACCTCTTCTACCGGCTCAACGTGATCCCGATCGAGGTGCCACCGCTCCGGGAGCGGAAGGAAGACGTCCCGCTGCTGATCAATCACTTCATCGCGCGGTTCGCGGCCGAGAACGGCAAGCGCCCGAAGACCGTCTCGGTGGAGGCGCTCGCCTATTTCCTCTCCTACGACTGGCCGGGCAACATCCGCGAGCTCCGGAACATGGTCGAGCGGCTCGTGATCATGACCCCCGGCGACATCATCGGCCCCGACGACCTGCCGGCGCCGCTCCGGCCCAAGGATCTGGCCTCCGGCGGCGACGCCAAGGAGCGGACGCTCCGGGAGGCGCGGGAGGCGTTCGAGCGGGCCTACATCCTGAGCGAGCTCCGCGCGAACGAGTGGAACATGACACGCACCGCGGAGCGGCTCGGCATCGAGCGGAGCCACCTGTATCGCAAGCTCAAGACCTACTCGATCACGCCGCCGAAGTGAATCCGGATCAGGACGCGGCGTGACGCGGGATGCGCGGACGGCCGCGGCGGCCGGCGGCCCGAGACCGTCCCGGCCCGCCTCGACCGTTCGGGCCGAGTTCGCCTTGACAGGCCGCGCGCCCCGCGTGTAGAGTTAGGGAGACGTCGTGCACCTCCTTTAAGCGAGCCCTGCGAGGCCCGCAAGGGGACCCATGAAGCGACAGCCGAGCACCGACCGCGCCCAACCACGCCCCGCCCGGGGCGTTTTTTCTGCCCACCGGACGGTCGAGGGGTGATCAAGGCCCAGGTCCTCGACGAGGCGGCGCTCGAGCGGGCCCTCACCCGGATTGGCCACGAGATCCTCGAGCGCAACAACGGTGCCACCAACCTCGCCTTCGTCGGGCTCCGGACGCGCGGGGTGACCCTGGCCGAGCGGCTGGCCGACCGGATCGCGGCGATCGACGGCACCAAGGTCCCGGTCGGAACGCTCGACATCACGCTCTACCGTGACGATCTTGGCCTCAAGACCGACCAGCCGAGGGTCCAAGGCACCGACATCCCGTTCCCCGTCAAGGGCAGGACCATCGTGCTCGTCGACGACGTGCTCTTCACGGGCCGCACGATCCGCGCCGCCCTCGACGCGCTGATCGACCTCGGCCGGCCGAAGATGATCCAGCTGGCCGTCCTCATCGACCGCGGCCACCGGGAGCTGCCGATCCGCCCCGACTACGTCGGCAAGAACCTGCCGACCTCCCGCCGCGAGAGCGTCGCCGTCCGCCTCAGGGAACACGACGGCGAGGACCGGGTCGTCATCGAAGAGCCGGAGGAGGGGTAGCGATGGCCTGGAAGCGTAAGGACCTGCTCGGGATCCGCGAGCTGGACCCCGCCGAGATCACGCTGCTCATCGACACCGCCGCCTCGCTGCGCGAGATCGGGACGCGGGAAATTAAGAAGGTCCCGACCCTCCGAGGCAAGACAATCGTCAACCTCTTCTACGAGCCCTCGACCCGGACGCGCACGTCCTTCGAGATCGCGGGGAAGTGGCTCTCCGCCGACGTGATCAACTTCTCGGCCTCGACGTCGAGCGCGGGGAAGGGCGAGACGCTGCTCGATACCGCGCGGAACATCGAGGCCATGCGCCCGGACGTCGTCGTCGTGCGGCACTCGTCCGCCGGCGCGGCCGAGCTGCTCGCTCGGACGCTCCGCTGCTCGGTCGTCAACGCGGGCGACGGCGCCCACGAGCACCCGACCCAGGCCCTCCTCGACCTGCTGACCATCCGCGAACGGAAGGGGCATCTCGAGGGGCTCCAGGTCGCCATCGTCGGCGACGTCGCGCACAGCCGGGTGGCACGCTCCAACATCTACGGCATGCGTAAGCTCGGCATGACGGTCACCGTGGCGGGGCCGCCGACGCTCATCCCGCCCCAGGTCCAGGAGCTCGGCGTCAAGGTGAGCCACCGGCTCGAGGACGCGATCCGCGACGTCGACGTGATCATGATGCTCCGCCTCCAGCAGGAGCGCATGAGCGCCGGGCTGATCCCCTCGCTCCGCGAGTACGCGCGCTACTGGGGGCTCACGCTCGACAAGCTCCAGGCGAGCGCGCGGTCGGATGTCGTCATCATGCACCCCGGCCCCGTGAACCGCGGCATCGAGCTCTCGCCGGAGGTCGCGGACGGCCCCTACTCGGTCATCCTCGAGCAGACCCAGAACGGCGTCGCCGTCCGGATGGCGGCGCTCTTTCTCCTCGCCGGGGCCAAGGCCTCGCAGGAGGCGCCATGAAGCTCCTCATCCGGAACGGCCGGGTGATCGATCCCGCGTCGGGCACCGACCTCCAGCAGGACCTGCTCGTCGAGGACGGCCTGATCGCCCGCAGCGGCCCGCGGCTCGAGCGGACCGTCGCCGGCGCCGAGGTGTTCGACGCGGGCGGCAAGGTCGTCTGCCCGGGGCTCATCGACATTCACGTGCACCTGCGGGAGCCCGGCTACGAGTACAAGGAGACGATCGAGACCGGTACCCGCGCCGCCGCCGCCGGCGGCTTCGCCGCCGTCTGCTGCATGGCGAACACGGAGCCGGCGAACGACACCCGCGCGGTCACGGACTACATCCTGGCCCAGGCGCGTGCCGCGGGCGCGGTCCGCGTCTATCCAATCGGTGCCGTGACCCGGGGGCTCGGCGGGAAGGAGCTGGCCGAGCTGGCCGAGCTGGCCGAGGCGGGCTGCGTCGCGTTCTCCGACGACGGGAGGCCCGTGATGAACGCCGAGCTCTACCGCCGCGCGATGGAGTATACGCTGCCGTTCGGCTGCCCCGTGATCAGCCACGCCGAGGACACGAACCTGAGCCACGGCGGCTGCATGAACGAGGGGGCGGTGTCGACCGAGCTCGGCTTCCGAGGCATCCCCGCGGCGGCCGAGGACACGATGGTGGCGCGCGATCTCCTGCTCGCCGAGCTCACGGGCGCCCACCTCCACATCGCCCACCTCTCGACCGCCGGCGCCGTCCGGCTCGTGCGGGAAGCGAAGGCGCGCGGCGCGCGGGTGACCGCGGAGGTCGCCCCCCATCACCTCGTCCTGACCGACGAGGCGGTCCGCGGCTACGATCCCAATACGAAGATGAGCCCGCCGCTCCGGACGCGGCGGGACGTGGACGCCCTCGTGGAGGGGCTCGTCGACGGCACGATCGACTGCGTGGCGACCGACCACGCGCCGCACGCGCAGAGCGAGAAGGAGGGCGAGTACGACGGCGCGGCCAACGGTGTCGTCGGGCTGGAGACGGCCGTCCCGGTCCTGCTCGACCGGCTCGTGCGGCCGGGCCGCCTCGATCTGGGCACGCTGATCGCACGCATGTCGATCGGCCCCGCCCGCCTCCTCAGCCTCCCCGGCGGCACGCTGGCCCCGGGGGCGCCGGCCGACATCACGATCCTGGACCTCGACCGGGAGCTCACGCTCGACCCCGCGACGTTTCGGTCGAAGGGCCGGAACACGCCCTTCGGGGGGTGGAGGGTCCGCGGCGCTCCGGTCGCGACCATTGTCGGGGGTAGGATTGTCTGGCGCGCCGCCGCCGGAGGCGAGCCGGGCCGATGAATCCGGGGTGGCGCGCGGCGCTGGTGAGGTCGCCGCGAGGCGGGGCCCGAGGGCATTGACGATGGGTGCGCGGCGGCCGGCTCTCCTGGCCCTCCGGGACGGGCGTATCTTCCGGGGCGAGGCGCTCGGCGCGACGGGCGAGGCGTCGGGCGAGGTCGTGTTCAACACGTCGATGACCGGCTATCAGGAAATCGTCACGGACCCGTCGTACCGCGGACAGATCGTCCTGATGACCTACCCCCTGATCGGCAACTACGGCCTGAACGACGAGGACGCGGAGTCGCGCCGACCGTGGGTGAACGGCTTCGTCGTCAGGGAGGCGAGCCGCGTCGTCTCGAGCTGGCGCGGGCGCGTCTCGCTCGCCGAGTATATGGTCCGGCATCGAGTGGTCGGCATCGAGGGCATCGACACACGGGCCCTGACCCGGCATCTGCGCGATCACGGCGCCCAGGAGGGCATCGTGTCGACCGACGACCTGGAGCCGGCGCGGCTCGCCGAACGGGCGCGCGCCTTGCCGCCGCTCGTCGGTCGCGATCTCGTCCGCGAGGTCACCGCCGACGCCCCGTACACGTGGCGGGAGGGCGTGTGGCAGCCCGCGGGCGGCTTCGCCCGGACGACGCCGGCGCGGTTTCGCGTGATCGCCTACGATTCGGGGATCAAGTTCAACATCCTGCGCCAGCTCGCCTCGGCGGGGTGCGACCTGACGGTCGTGCCCGCCCGGACGCCCGCCGCGAGAGTCCGGGAGCTCCAGCCCCACGGCGTCTTCCTCGCCAACGGACCCGGGGATCCCGAGGCTGTGCCCTACCTGATCGCGGCGGTCAGGGAGTTGCTCGGACGCATGCCCATCTTCGGGATCTGCCTCGGCCACCAGATCCTGGCCCTCGCGGCGGGCGGCGCCACCTACAAGCTGCCGTTCGGCCATCACGGCGCCAACCATCCCGTCAAGGACCTCGCGACGGGTCGGGTGGAAACCACGACGCAGAACCACGGGTTCGCGGTCGATCCGGGGTCGGTCGAGGCGCACGGCTGGGAGGTGACTCACGTCAACCTGAACGACGGAACGTGCGAGGGCATGCGTCACCGCGAGCACCCGGTCTTCTCGGTGCAGTACCACCCCGAGGCGTCGCCGGGGCCGCACGACGCGAGCCATCTGTTCGCCCGATTCACCGAGCTGATGAGCGAGAAGGGAGGCTGATCCGGCCAATGCCGAAGTATCTCGTGTCGTATCGGAAGACCGAGGAGATGGGACAGAAACCCGAATGGACCTCGTTCACGACGTCCGACGAGGGCATGCTCGAGCCGGCGACCATCCGCGAGCGGGTCGACAAGCGCATGAGCGTGCTCGGCGAGCGGTTGTGGGGCAACGGGGAGGTCGTGTGGATCGGCTCGGGGCGGATCGACACGGTGCTGTACAAGCGCGAGGAAGCCGCGCCGGAGACCTCGATCGTCTACGGAATCATCGAGGACTGAGTGCCCCGACGGCGTGATCTCGGCAAGATCCTGATCATCGGCTCCGGGCCGATCGTCATCGGGCAGGCGTGTGAGTTCGACTACGCGGGCACGCAGGCCTGCAAGGCGCTCGGCGAGGAAGGGTTCGAGGTGGTCCTCGTGAACTCGAACCCGGCCACGATCATGACGGATCCGGAGACCGCACCGCGGACCTACCTGGAGCCCCTGACGGCCGACATCCTCGCCAAGGTCATCGACCGCGAGCGCCCGCAGGCGCTCCTGCCGACCCTGGGCGGGCAGACCGGGCTGAACCTCGCGGTGGCCCTCGCCGAGGATGGCACCCTCGAGCGGTGCGGCGTCGAGCTCATCGGGGCCACGCTCTCCGCCATCAGGACGGCCGAGGACCGCGACCTGTTCAAGGCGGCCGTGGGCCGGATCGGCCTTGCGCTCCCCCGCTCGGGCTACGCGCGCTCGGTCGAGGAGGCGCGCGCGATCGCGACGGAGATCGGCTTCCCCGCGATCATCCGGCCGTCCTTCACGCTCGGCGGCTCGGGCGGATCGATCGCCCGCACGCCCGACGCGCTCACGGCCGCGGTCGAGCGGGGGATCCAGCTCTCGCCGCTCCGCTCCGTGCTCGTCGAAGAGTCGCTCATCGGCTGGAAGGAGTTCGAGCTCGAGGTCATGCGGGACCTCCGGGACAACGTCGTCATCATCTGCTCGATCGAGAACTTCGACCCGATGGGCGTGCACACCGGGGACTCGATCACGGTGGCGCCCGCGCAGACGCTCACGGACAAGGAGTACCAGCGGATGCGCGACGCCGCCGTCGCGATCATCCGGGAGATCGGGGTCGAGACGGGCGGCTCCAACATCCAGTTCGCGGTCAACCCGGCCGACGGGCGGCTCGTCGTCATCGAGATGAACCCCCGCGTGTCGCGTTCGTCCGCGCTGGCGTCGAAGGCCACGGGGTTCCCGATCGCCAAGATCGCGGCCAAGCTCGCCGTCGGCTTCACGCTCGACGAGCTCCGGAACGACATCACCCGCGAGACGCCGGCCTCGTTCGAGCCCGCCCTCGACTACTGCGTGGTCAAGGTGCCCCGCTGGGCCTTCGAGAAGTTCCCCGAGGCCGACCAGACCCTCGGGACCCAGATGAAGTCCGTCGGCGAGGCCATGGCGATCGGGCGAACGTTCAAGGAGGCGCTCCAGAAGGCCGTCCGCTCGCTGGAGCAGGACCGATGGGGGCTCGGCCTGCCCGTGGCCGACCTCGACGAGCTCCGGGCGAAGCTCGCGGTGCCGAACGCCGACCGGCTGTTCGCCATCGGCGAAGCCTACCGGCGCGGACTCGCCACGGGCGAGATCCACGCGCTCACCGCGATCGACCCGTGGTTCCTCGAGCAGATCCGGGAGATCGTCGAGTTCGAGCCGGTCATTCGCGAGCGCGCGCTCGGCGACCCCGCCGTCCTGCGCCACGCGAAGCGGTTGGGCTTCGCCGACCGTCGCCTCGCCGACCTAACCGGTCGCGACGAGGCCGGCATCCGCACCCTCCGCCTCGGCCACGGCATCCGCCCGACGTTCAAGATGGTGGACACGTGCGCGGCCGAGTTCGTCGCCCACACGCCCTACCTCTACTCCACCTACGAGGAGGAGGACGAGGCGCCGCCGACGCCGCGGCCCAAGGTCGTGATCCTCGGCTCCGGCCCGAACCGCATCGGCCAGGGCATCGAGTTTGATTACTGCTGCGTCCACGCCGCGTTCGCGCTGAGGGAGCTGGGCATCGAGGCCGTGATGGTCAACTGCAACCCGGAAACCGTCTCGACCGACTACGACACGTCGGATCGCCTCTACTTCGAGCCGCTCACACTCGAGGACGTTCTCAACATTCTCGATCGCGAGAAGCCGCTCGGTGTGATCCTCCAGTTCGGCGGCCAGACACCGCTCAAGCTCGCCGTGCCCCTCACGCGCGCGGGGGTGCCGATCCTCGGCACTCCCCCCGACGCGATCGACCGGGCGGAGGACCGCCAGCGCTTCAGCGCGCTGCTCCGTGACCTCGGGTTGGCCCAGGCACCGGGGGCGACGGCGCGCTCCTACGAGGAGGCCGAGCGGATCGCCACCGCGATCGGCTATCCGGTCCTCGTGCGCCCGTCCTACGTGCTCGGCGGGCGCGCCATGCGGATCGTCTACGACGAGGAGGACCTGCAGGAGTACATGCGTGAGGCGGTGCGGGTCTCGCCCGAGCACCCGGTGCTCGTCGACAAGTTCCTCGAGGACGCGACCGAGGTCGACGTCGACGCGATCGCCGACGGCGAGGCCGTGGTGGTGGGCGGCGTCATGGAGCACATCGAGAAGGCGGGCGTACACTCGGGCGACGCGGCGTGCGCGCTTCCCCCGTACTCGCTCGGCGACGACCAGATCCAGGCGCTCAAGCTGCAGACCCAGGCGCTCGCGATGAATCTCGGCGTCGTCGGCCTCATCAACGTGCAGTTCGCGATCCGCCACGCGCAGATCTTCGTCCTGGAGGTGAACCCCCGCGCCTCGCGCACGGTGCCGTTTGTGTCGAAGACGATCGGCCGGCCGCTGGCGAAGCTCGCGACCAAGGCCATGCTGGGCCATTCCCTCCGGTCCCTCGGCTTCACGGAGGCGCCGGCCGTGGGGTACGTCGCGGTCAAGGAGGCCGTCTTCCCGTTCGCGAAGTTCCCGGGGGTGGACGTGGTCCTCGGCCCCGAGATGAAGTCGACGGGGGAGGTCATGGGCCTCGACGGGGACTTCCGGAGGGCGTACAGCAAGGCGCAGCTCGCGGCGGGCTCGCCCCTGCCGACCGGCGGCAAGGTGTTCCTCTCGGTCAAGGACGGGGACAAACGGCTGGTCGCGGCGCTCGCCCAGCGGCTCGTCGAGCTCGGGTTTTCCCTGGTCGCGACGCCAGGAACAGCCAAGGTGCTGGAGCTCCACGGCCTCGAAGTCGAGGTGATCAACAAGGTGGGCGAGGGCTACCGCCCGAACGTGATCGACCTGATGCGGCAGGGTGAGATCGCGCTCGTCTTCAACACGCCGGAGGACGGCCGGGCCCGGAAGGACTCCTCGCTCATCCGCCGCACCGCCGTGATGCAGAACATCCCGTACTGCACGACCTCCGAGGGCGCGCGGGCGGCCATCTCCGGAATCGAGGCGATGCGGAAAAGCGAGCACACGGTCCGCACGCTGCAGGAGTACCATCGTGACCGCTGAGGAGCGGCTCCTGGTCGCCCTCGACGTGGAGGGACTCGCCGACGCCGACCGCCTGCTCGACCGGCTCGCCGGTCTCGTCGGCGCGTGCAAGATCGGCGCCCAGCTCTTTACGGCGGCCGGCCCGGCGGCGGTCGAGCACGCGCGCAAGCGCGGCTTTCGGGTCTTCCTCGACCTGAAGTTCCACGACATCCCGAACACCGTGGCGGGCGCCGTCCGCGCGGCGACGCAGCTCGGCGTGTGTATGCTCACCGTCCACGCGAGCGGCGGTGTGACGATGATGCGGGCCGCGGCCGCGGCCGCGGCGGAGGGCCCCGGCGTCCCGCGCCCCCTCTGTCTCGGCGTCACGGTCCTCACGAGCCTCGACCGCGCCGAGCTCCAGCGGGACCTCGGGCTCGCGAGGTCCGTCGAGGCCCACGTGCTCCACCTCGCCGAGCGAGCGCGGGCCGCGGGGCTCGACGGGTGCGTCGCCTCGCCCCGTGAGATCCGCCCGCTCCGCAACCTGCTGCCCCCGAGCTGGGTCATCGTGACGCCCGGCGTCCGCCCCGCGGGCGGCGCGGCCGACGACCAGGCGCGGACGGCCACGCCGGCGGCGGCGATCGCCGCCGGCGCGGACTACCTCGTGGTCGGCCGCTCGATCACCGGCGCGCCCGACCCCGCCGCCGCCGTACAGGCGATCCTGGCTGAGATCCACGCCGCGCCGCATGTCTGAGGCCGAGACCCTCGCCCTCTACGAGAAGACCGGTGCCCTGCTGCGCGGCCACTTCCTCCTGAGCTCGGGGCTTCACTCCGACACCTATCTGCAATCCGCGCTCGTGCTGCAGCACCCGGAGTACGCGACGGCGCTCGGCGCCGAGCTGGCCTCGCCCTTCACTGAGGCGAGCGTGCAGGTCGTCGTCGCCCCCGCGATCGGGGGCATCCTCGTCGCCCACGAGGTTGCGCGCGCCCTCGGAGCGCGCGCGCTCTTCACCGAGCGCGAGGACGGCGCCATGCGACTCCGGCGGGGCTTCGCGGTCGCCCGCGGCGAGCGCTGCCTGGTGGTGGAGGACGTGGTGACGACGGGTGGGTCGACGCGGGAGGTCATGCAGGCGGTCGCCGAGGCCGGCGGCCGCGTCGTCGGCGTGGGGGCGCTCATCGACCGGAGCGCCGGCGCCGCGGCCTTCCCGGTGAGGTACGCCGCGCTCGCGACGATCGCGGTCCCGAACTTCAAGCCGGCGGACTGCCCGCTCTGCAAGGCGGGGAGCCGTCCGACCAAGCCCGGAAGTCGCGCCTGACAACCCGCTCTCCGCCGGTCTGCGGGCCGGGCCTCTTCTGGGCGCGGGTCGTCGGCGTGACACTCCCGGCTCCCGGCCGACGGTGAGCGCGACCGGCGCCGCGCCGCGGGAGGCCCTCCTGCCGCCTCCCGGAGGGGACCGTACCCCTCCGGGCGCGAGCCGGGGGCCGGCTCCCGCGCTCCCCGAGCCGTGTCCAAATCCCCACCGCCGGACCCGGCCCCCCTCGTGTACACTCAGGGGGCCTGGGTGAATCGTCGGTTCACCGTGAACCCACCTTGCCGACAGGCCACGTCCCGAGCTTCTTCCGGGTTCTGGCCGTGCGTGGAGACGGAAGCCGCAGGAGGAGTCCCCCGTGGCCGTCAAACTCTTCATCGGTGGGCTGTCGTTTTCCACATCCAGTGAGCGCCTCCGCGAAACCTTCGCCAGCGTCGGCTCCGTGGAGTCGGCGAGCGTCGTCACCGACCGCGACACCGGCCGGTCGCGGGGCTTTGGCTTCGTGGAGATGGCGACGTCGGAGGAGGCCAACGAGGCCGTCAGGCGCCTGAACGGCACTGAGCTGGACGGCCGGCAGATCAAGGTCGAGGTGGCCAAATCAGGCACGGCCGGCGGCGGGGGTGGCGACCGTCGCCCCGGGCGCGGCGGCTACGGCGGCGGCGGCGGCGGCGGCCGAGGCGGCTCGCGCGGCGGTAGCCGCTGGTAGGTCGGCTCGAGCGCGGCCGACTCGGCTACCGGAGCCGGGCTCAGCCGAGAGCGCCGTGCTCGGCCAGGACCAACAGGAGCCAGCCGATCTGGCTCCACACGAACACGCGCGAAGCCTGTCTCACGGCCCCCGCTCGGGCCAGGCGGAACTGCCACACGCCGAAGATGATCGCGAACAGGCCGAACCCGTACCGCGTGTATCCGAAGGACCCCCTGGGCTCGAGGAGTCCGTAACCCTCGGCGAGTGCGGCGGCGAGCGTCCAGAGCATATACGCCACGAGCCACTGCGACGCGACGGAGGCGATCACGGGCAAGCTCGAGCGGCGCCTGCGGAAGACCCAGCCCAGCACCCCGAGGACCGCGGCGACCGCCAGGGGGATCACGAGCAGGGCCACGAGGACGCGCTTCACACCGGCGGCACTCTACACGGCGGGGGCGAGGGTGTCAACGCGCAACACTTTGACACTACAGCACATTTTAGCCTATCATTCCGTAATGGGCGCGCCCCGATGATCCGCAGCATGACGGGATTCGGCCGGGCGCAGGTCGCCGGTGACAAGCTCGTCGTTTCGGTCGAAGCCCGATCGGTCAACCACCGTCACCTCGACATCTCGATCAAGCTCCCTCGGCTGGCGGCCTCGCTCGAGAACGAGGCCCGCCGCGTCATCCAGGAGCGCCTGCAGCGCGGCCGGATCGACGTCACGGCGGGGGTCAGCGCGGTCGCACGGGAGCCTGCCCAGCAGGTGACGCTCGACGTGCCGCTCGCGCGCGCGTTCGTCGAGGCGAGCCGGCGGCTGGCCGCCGAGCTGGCGATCGCCGAGGACCCGCCGCTCGCCTGGGTGTTGGACCGACCGGGCGTGGTCCAGGTCGAGGACGCCGAGCCGCCCCCGGCCGATGTCGTCTGGCCTCTCCTCGAGACGGCGCTCGGGCGCGCGCTCGATGAGCTGGTCGAGCGGCGCGAGACCGAGGGCGAGGCGCTCGCCGCCGCGCTCCGAGACCTCCACGAGGGGCTCGTGCGCGAGGTCGAGCGGATCGGGTCCCGCGTCCCCCAGGCCGCCGCCCGCCGCCGGGAGCGCTTCGAGGAGCGGCTCCGGGCGCTGCTCGGCGCCTACCCGATCGACGAGTCGCGCGTGCTGACCGAGGTCGCCATGTGGGCGGAGAAGACGGATATCGCGGAGGAGCTGACGCGGCTCCGCGCGCACTTCGAGCAGTTCGCCCTCATGCTCAAGGACGGGGGCCCGGTCGGGCGGCCGCTCGACTTCCTGATCCAAGAGATGAACCGGGAGCTCAACACCGTGGCGTCGAAGGCCGACGACCTCGAGCTGTCGCAGTCGGCGATCACCGCGAAGGGCCTCCTCGAAAAGGTCCGGGAACAGGTGCAGAACCTCGAATGATCGCGCGCCGCGGAACGCTGATCGTCGTGTCCGCTCCCTCGGGAGCCGGCAAGACGACGCTCTGCCGCGAGGTGCGCCTGTGCTTGCCCGACCTGGCGTACTCCGTCTCGTACACGACGCGGCCGCCCCGCCCGGGCGAAGTCGACGGGAGGGACTTTCACTTCGTGACCGAGCCGGCATTCGGGGCGCTGCGGACGGCGGGAGCGCTCGCGGAGTGGGCGCAGGTGCACGGCAACCTCTACGGAACCCACGCGGGGATCCTCGAGCGCGCCCTCGCCGAGGGCCGCGACATCCTGCTCGACATCGACACGCAGGGCGCGCGGCAGCTGCGGGCGCGCTATCCGACGGCGGTGCTGGTCTTCATCATCGCACCGTCGATGGCGGAGCTCGAGCAGCGGCTCCGCGAGCGGCGTTCCGACCCCGAGCGCGAGATCAGGCGCCGCCTCGACCGAGCGCGGGAGGAGGTCCCGCTCTGGCGGGAGTACGACTACCTGATCGTCAACCGCGACGTGAAGGAGGCCACAGAGCATTTGGCGGCGGTGATTCAGGCGGAACGGTGCCGGACGAACCGGCTGTCGCTCGCAATGCCCGATCTGGAGGTACGAAGCTGATGGCGTTCCCGTCCCTCGGCAAATCGCTCGATAAGGTTTCCAACCGATATCTGCTGGTCGTCCTGGCGGCCAAGCGTGCCCGCCAGATCAACCGCGGCGCGACAGCCCAGGTGGAGTCGAAACACAAGAAGCCGACCAGCGTCGCGCTCGAGGAGATCGCGCAGGCAAAGGTCGGATACCGCGTAAAGGACGAGAGCGAAGCGTCCAAGGCGTGATGGAGCCGCTCGCCGGAAAGCGGCTGATCCTCGGCGTCACCGGGTCGATCGCCGCCTACAAGGCGGTCTACCTCCTCCGCGAGCTGACCCGACTCGGCGCCGAGGTGACCGTCTGCCTGACCGAGCACGCGCGGCAGTTCGTCGGGCCGCTGACCTTCCGGACGCTCTCCGGTCGCCCGGTGCTCTCGGACCTGTTCGACCCGCGCGGCGAGGAGGCGGTCGAGCACGTCGCGCTCGCCGAGCAGGCGCACGCGATCGTGGTCGCGCCGGCCACGGCCCACGTGCTGGCCAAGGCCGCCCACGGGCTGGCCGACGACTTCCTCTCCACGCTCCTCCTGGCCGCGCGGGGGCCGCTGCTGTTCGCGCCCGCCATGGACGGGGGCATGTGGGAGCACCCGGCCGTCCGGGCCAACGTGGACTCGCTCCGGGCGCGCGGTGCGATCGTCCTCGAGCCGGACGCGGGCGCGCTCGCGTCCGGCCTGGCCGGCAAGGGGCGACTCCCCGAGGTCGAGCACATCGTCGAGGCCGTGCGGCGGCTCCTCGCTCCCGTCGCGGACCTGGCCGGCGAGCACCTGCTGATCAGCGCCGGACCCACGCGCGAGCCGATTGATCCCGTCCGGTACGTCTCGAACCGCTCGTCGGGGAAGATGGGGTACGCGATCGCGACGGCGGCCCTCAGGCGGGGCGCCGCCGTGGTGCTGGTCTCGGGACCGACCGCGATCTCCCCACCGCCCGGCGCCGTGTTCGTCCCCGTGCAGTCCGCGGAGGACATGCGCGAGGCGATCCTGCAGCATCTCGGCGAGGCGACGATCGTGATCAAGGCGGCGGCGGTGGCCGACTATCGGCCGGCCCGCCCGTCCCCGGCGAAGATCCGCTCCGGCCAGGAGCGGCTCTCGATCGACCTCAGCCCGAACCCCGACATTCTGAAGGAGGTCGCGGCCCGGCGCGGCTCGGCGTTCGTCGTCGGCTTCGCCGCCGAGACCGGCGACGTCGCCGCGCGCGCCGTCGCGAAGCTCCGCGACAAGGGAATCGACCTGCTGGTGGCCAACGACGTGAGCCGCGAGGGCATCGGCTTCGACGCGGACGACAACGAGGTCCTGCTCGTCGACCGGTGGGGCGGGACCGAGCCCCTGGCCCGCCGGCCCAAGTCCATGATCGCCGACGCGATCCTCGATCGCGTCCTTGCCCTCCGCGCCCGCGCCCAGACGACCCGAGCCCGCTGAGGCATGGACACCCCCCCCTTGGCCGACGCGCTTCGCGCGCTCGGCGACTCGCTGCGCTACTGGCGTGACATGGGGCTCGGGGAGCTCCCGCTCGCCGCCGACTACCTGGCGAGCCCGGCGGAGCGGCTCCGCCTGCAGGAGCAGGCACTCCAGGGCTGCCAGCGCTGCAAGCTCTCCGCCGGCCGCTCGACGATCGTCTTCGGCTCCGGCAACCCGAACGCGGACCTCGTCGTAATCGGCGAGGGTCCCGGCGCGGACGAGGACCAGCAGGGGAAGCCGTTCGTGGGCCGGGCGGGCCAGCTCCTCACCCGGATGCTCGAATCGGTCCAGATCAGTCGGGAGACCGACGCCTACATCCTGAACGTGGTGAAGTGCCGGCCGCCGGGCAACCGCAACCCGGAGCCGGACGAGACCGAGGCCTGCAGTCCGTTCCTGGCGGCGCAGCTCGCGGCGATTCAGCCGACGGTGATCCTCGCCCTCGGCACCGTTGCCACGCAGGCGCTGCTCAGGACGAAGGACCCGATCGGCAAGCTCCGAGGCCGCGTCCACCCCTACGGCTCGGCGCTCCTCGTGCCGACCTTCCACCCGGCCTTCCTCCTGCGTAACCCCGGACAGGAGTACAAGCGCATGGCCTGGGAGGATCTGAAGCTCGCCCGACGGGAGTACGACCGACTCCACGGCAGGTAGGCGAGTGCTCGCCGAGGTGGTGTTCGACCTTCCCTTGGGCCAAGCCTTTACGTACGCCGTCCCCGCGCACCTCACCGTGGCGCCGGGCCAGCGCGTCCTGGCACCGCTCGGCGGCGCCGTGCGCGCGGGTGTCGTCGTCGCCCTCGTCGAGGGCGGGGGGGCGCGCGTGAAGCCACTCGCCGACACGCTGGAGCCTCGGTCCATCTTGTCAGGCGGCCAGCTCGCTCTCGCCCGGTGGATCGCCGCCGAGAGCTGCTCGCCCTTCGGCTCGACCTGCGCGGCGCTCCTGCCGCCCGCGCTCCCGACCGAACCGATGGCGGCCGCCCCGGAACGGCCGGCCGGGCCGGCCGAGCTGCCCGAGCTGCTCCTCGGCGCCGACCGCCTGGCGCGCGTCCGGCGCGAGGTCGAGCGCCACCCGGGCGGCGTGCTCGTCCTGACCTCCGACGTCGGCGCCGCCGCCGAGTGGGCGGCCTTCCTGGCGGCCGCCGGCCCCGCGGTGCGGCTCGACAGCGGCGTCAGCGACCGCGAGCGCTGGCGCGCGTGGAACTCGCTCGCCGGCGGCGACCGCCGGGTCGCGGTGGGAACGCGCTCTGCGCTGCTGGCGCCCGTCCCCCACCCCGCGATGCTCGTGCTGATCGACGAGCATGACGCCGCCCACAAGCCGCCGGGCGCGCCGCGGCTTCACTCCCGCGACGTCGTGCTACGCCGGGCCACGCTCGAGGGCGGGCGCCTCCTCCTGCCCTCCGCCACGCCGAGCGTCGAAATGTGGTGGCGGGCCGACAGCGGGCGCGCGCGGCTCCATCCCCCCGATCCGACGCCCTGGCCGGCCGCCTCCGTCGCCGACCCGCGCGGCTTGTTGCGCCGCGATCCGCTCACCCCCGGCCTCGCGCGCGCGACCCAGGACGCGCTCGCGCAAGGGCGTCGCGCCTGCCTGCTCGTCTCCCGCCTCACCTCGACGCTCGCGTGCGACGACTGCGGCGCCGTGCCGCGGTGTCCCGAGTGCGGCATCGCCCTCGCGTTCTCGCGGGTCGACAAGGCCCTGTCCTGCCGGCAGTGCGCGCGACGCCATCCGGCCCCCGACACCTGCTCCGCCTGCGGCGGTCGACGGCTCTCGCCCTTCGGCTGGGGCGCCGACCGCGTCGAGCACGCCCTCCAGCGGCGGTTCCCGCGTGCCCGGATCGCGCGCTACGACCCGGACGCGACGCGCGGCGCGCGGCTCGAGACCCAGCGGCGGCTGGCCGCGGGTGCCGACATCGTCGTCGGCACGCGTGGCGCGCTTCGGCTCTTCCCGCCCGCATCGCTCGGCCTCGCGGGGTTCGTCACCCCGGACCAGCTCTTCCGCGTCGCCGACTTCCGCGCCAGCGAACGCGCCTTCGCGCTCATGTGGGCCGCGGTGGAGCGGGTGCGCCCGGACGGCCAGGTGGTGATCCAGTCGCAGCACCCCGACCACTACGCGATCCGGGCGGCGCTGAGCCAGGATCGCGGCGAGTTCTACAAGCAGGAGCTGCGCTTCCGGGCCGAGCTCGGCTACCCTCCCTTTCGGCGCCTCTGCCGCGTCAGCGTGCGCGCCCGCCAGGAGCCCTCGGCGCGCGCGCTCGCCGACGCGTGCGGCCGGCGGCTCCGGGAGGCCGGGCTCACCGTGTACCCGGCGACGCCCGACCGTCGCGGGCTTGTGTGGCGGCTCGTGGTCAAGGGGCAGGCCGATCTCCCGGCGCGCATCGCGCAGGCGGTCGCGGAGCCGCCGCCGCCGCGCGCCCGCGGTATCATAGAGGTGGAAATGGACCCGGTGGACTGATGGCGATTCTCGGGGTTCGGAAGTACGGAGACCCTGTCCTGCGCCGCCGCGCAGAGCGCGTGCGAGAGGTGACGCCCGAGATCCGGGCGACCGTGCGCGACATGATCGACACCATGTATCACGAGGTCGGGATCGGGCTCGCCGCCCCCCAGGTCGGCGTGGCGCTCCGCCTGATGGTCGTCGACGAGGAGAAGGGGCGCGGCCCCCTCGCGCTCATCAACCCCGAGATCGTGGAGGAGGGCGGTCGGGTCGTGGCCGAGGAAGGGTGCCTCTCCATTCCAGGAATCTTCGCCACGGTCGCCCGCGCCGAGTGGGTCCGCGTCGAGGCCCAGGGCGTCGAGGGTCAGCCGCTCGGCTTGGACGCGCGCGGACTCCTCGCCCGGGTGCTCCAGCACGAGATGGACCACCTCGACGGTGTGCTGTTCATCGACCGACTCGATCCCGTCGAGCGAGACCGCGTGAAGCGCCAGATCCGGAAGGGGGGCCTCCGCGAGGACGCTCCCCGCCGCGCCTTCGCGCTCTAGGCCGACCTCTCGACCTGTATCCGCTCTACCTGTAGCCGCACGTCCCGGGTGCTGCCCATCCGCCAGTTCGGCCGACGGACTGGAGGCAATTGGTCATGGCCCTGTCGTGGAACCGCCGCTCTTCGCCTTCCTGTTCGCGCCGGCGTTGCTCCCAATACTGCGCTGCCGTGCTGAGGTCGCCGGGCAGTGTCGCCCTGCCCTTGGACGCTGCCTCTCGATCGATCTGGTCCTGAAGCTCGGCATCGCCCGGGATGTAGACGCCGGACAAATTGTAGTGGCCGATCCGGGGCTTCAGCCTGACCGTCATCTGCTCCCGCGTAGGGCACGGGGGGGTCGGGCACGACGGCACCGCCTGGCCGCGGTACCGCGCTGGCACCATCGACCCGTCCGCCACATCGTGCACCTCTCCGTACTCGTCCACATACCGCGGCCCGGCCTCGGCGCTCTGACGAAGCGCGGCGACGCTGACGGCCATGACCGCAAGAGCCACAATCCATCGAAGGGTCATGTTGGTCCTCCTCCCGTGCCGGGCCCACAGGCGCGCTCGGCAACGGCCCCTGCTACCCGATACGAGCAACCCACGTGATCGGGACAGTCTGCCCATGGTTCTCCAACTCGTCCGGGGTGAGGTGCAGGGTAGATGCCATGATGGGTCCATCTCGTAAAGGTGGGACTTCGCGTGATTTTTAGAACCTCGAGGCGCGAATGTGTTGAACTGCTGACATCTCAGGGAGGAGCATGACATCGCTGCGGAACTGCGCCGGGAGAGGGCGGCGCCCCCCGGAGTAGCCGTCTGGGCCGGGGATCGCGCGGCCTCGGCCCCTAGATCCGTTCACCCCCGGCGGCGCGGGGAGGCGTGAGACGAGGTGACCGCGGAGACCGGCGGAGGCGTCGAGGGCCTGTCCTCCCCATGAGAGTGCTCTTCTACGGAACGCCGCGCTTCGCGCTGCCGACGCTCGACGCGCTGCTCGCCTCCCACGAGGTGGTCGGGGTGGTGACGCAGCCCGACCGCCCTGCCGGCCGAGGCCGGCGCGTGGCGCCCTCGCCGGTGAAGGAGCGCGCGGTGGCGGCGGGCGTCCCGGTGCTCCAGCCCGAGCGGCTGCGCGACCCCCGGTGGCTCGACCCGCTCCGCGGCGTCCGCGCAGATGTCGCGGTCGTCGTGGCCTTCGGCCAGATCCTCCCGAGGGCGGTCCTCGAGGTCCCGGCGCGGGGGTCCATCAACGTCCACGCTTCGCTCCTGCCCAAGTACCGCGGCGCGGCCCCGATCGCGTGGGCGCTGATCCGGGGCGAGGCGGAGACGGGCGTCACCACCTTCCAGATGGACGAGGGCATGGACACAGGGCCGATCCTTCTGTCCGAGCGGACGTCGATCCGGCCGGGCGAAACCGCGGGCGAGCTCGCCGACCGCCTGTCCGTGATGGGGGCGCGCGTGCTGATCGAGACGCTCGCGCGGCTCGGCACGCTCAGTCCAATCCCGCAGCGCGACGCCGAAGCGACGCTGGCGCCGCGGCTCCGGAAGGTCGACGGCTGGCTCGACTGGCGAGAGCCGGCCTCGGCGATCGTCGGCCGCGTCCACGGCTGCAACCCGTGGCCCGGCGCCGCGACGGAGGCGCCAGCGGGGCGTCTCACGATCTGGCGCGCACGGGCCGTGGCGCGCGAGACCGACGGCGGCACGCCGGGTACGCTCGTCGAGGCCGGGGGCAGCGTCGTGGTCACCGCCGGAGTGGGCGCGGTCGAGCCCACCCTGGTCCAGCCCGAGAGCCGGCGCACCGTCACCTGGCCGGAGTACCTCCGGGGCGCCCGGCTCCGGGCCGGCGATCGCTTGACGGCGCGGTGAAGACCGTGTCCCCCGCACGGCGCGTCGCCGCGCGGATCCTCGAGCGGGTCGACGCCGAGCAGGCGTTCGCCGACCAGGCACTCGACGCCGGGATCGAGGGGGCCGGCCTCTCGGCGCGCGACGCCGGGCTCGCCACCGAGATCGTCCTCGGCGTCCTCCGGTGGCGGCGCCTGCTCGACGCGCTCCTCGCGCCGCACTCGAAGCGGCGCCTCGACCGCCTTGATCCGCGCGTCCTCACCCTGCTCAGGATGACGGCGTACCAGATCGTCTTCCTCGAGCGCGTCCCCGCGTGGGCGGCCGTCGACGACGCGGTCTCGCTCGCGAGACCCCGGGCGAAGCCCGGCGCACCCGAGTTCGTCAACGCGGTCCTCCGCGCGTTCGCCCGCCGCGGCGCGCCCGAGCGGCGGCCGCTCCTGCCGGCCGATCCCGTGGACGCCCTCGCCGTGCGCTGCTCGTTTCCGACGTGGCTCGCGGCCCGGTGGGTCGCGCGCTACGGAGCCGACGAGGCTGAGCGTCTCATGCTCGCGATGAACACGCGGCCGCCGCTCACCGTCCGGGTGAACCTCGCCCGCACGACGCGCGAGCTCGCGCAGACGCGCCTCCGCCAGGAGGAGCGCCTCGAGACCCAACTGACACGCTACGCCCCCGAGGGACTCGTCGTCGAGCACGGCACGCCGCCGGGCGCGTGGGCGGCCTTCCGCTCGGGTGACGTCGTGCCCCAGGACGAGGCGTCCATGCTCGTGAGCCGGCTCCTCGAGCCGCGTCCGGGCGAGGCGGTCGCGGACGTCTGCGCTGCCCCGGGCACCAAGACGACCCACCTCGCGACGCTGATGACCGACTCCGGGCGCGTGATCGCCTTCGACCCCCACCGCGGGCGACTGGCGCTGGTGGCCGAGTCCGCAGCCCGGCTTGGCCTGCACGCGATCGAGACGCATGCCGGCGAGGTGGAGGCGCTCGCCCGGGGATTCGCCGGCAGCTGCGATCGCGTGCTCGTGGACGCGCCGTGCTCAAACCTCGGCGTGCTGCGGCGGAACCCGGAGGTCAAGTGGCGACGGGCGCCCGAGGACCTCGCGCGCGCCCAGGCGCGCCAGCGGCGGATCCTGGCCGCGGCGGCGGTGATGGTCAGGCCCGGGGGACGGCTCGTCTACGCGACGTGCTCGCTCGAGCCCGAGGAGAACGACGAGGTCGTGCGGGAGTTCCTCGCCGCACACCCGGGATTCGGGGTGGATCGACCGCTCGAGACGCCGATCGAGCTCGATGCGGCGGGCGTCCTCCGGTGCCTGCCCCACCGGCACGGCACCGACGGCTTCACCGCGATCCGCGTTCGCCGCGCCGGCTAGCGCGGCCTCTTCGGGGACGGGCTACCGGCGGAGCGCACGCTGGAGGGCCCGACTCTGGAGCTCGCCCACGGCGTCCGCATCGAGGGCCGGATGGCGGACCGGCGGCACCCCCGACACCCCCTGCGCGCGGAGGAGCCGCTCGGCACCCGCGCGGGCCGTCGCCTCCTCTGCCACCCGCTCGGCCGCCCCGGCGGCCGCGTCGGGCGAAGGCGACGGCGACGGCCCCGCCGGGCACCGGCCGACCTGGGCGGGGGCGGTCAGCGGAAGGACGAGGAGGACGGCCAGCAAGCCGAGAGTCAGCGCGCGACGCATTCCCAGTGCCCTCCGCGATCGGAGTGTACCGCCCGGGTGACGCTCCGTCTCATATAGAATGGGTGACGATGCCTAAGATCGCTCCGTCGATCCTGTCCGCGGACTTCGCGGCCCTCGGCGATCAGATCGCCATCGTCGAGGCCGCGGGCGCCGACCAGCTCCACGTGGACGTCATGGACGGGCGGTTCGTCCCGAACATCACGATCGGCCCCGTGGTCGTCGAGGCGATCCGCAAACGGACGCGGCTCCCGCTCGACGTGCACCTGATGATCGTCGAGCCCGAGCGGTACATTCCCGCGTTCGTCGCCGCCGGCGCCGACGCCGTGACGGTGCACGTCGAGGCGGGACCGCATCTCCAGCGCACGCTCGCGCAGGTCCGGGAGTCGGGCGCCCGCGCGGGTGTGGCGCTGAACCCGTCGACCCACCCCTCGGTCCTGGAGTACGTCCTCGACGACTTCGATCTCGTCCTGGTCATGTCGGTGAACCCGGGCTTCGGCGGGCAAAAGTTCATCCCGACCGCGCTCGCCAAGGTCCGGGCGGTGCGGACACTCCTCGGGTCCCGGCCGGTCGACGTGTCGGTCGACGGCGGCGTCACGGTCGGCCTCGCCCGGATCCTCGTCGACCACGGCGCGACCACCCTCGTGGCCGGCGCGGCGATCTTCAACGCACCCGACCCCGGGGCGGCGGTCAAGCAGCTGAGAAGCGCCTCGGAAATGCGGGTGCTGTCCTAGTTGACTCGGACACCACCGAAATGCGCGGCTAGTTGTATTGGTGCCGCCCTTTCCGTAGACTAGGGGCTTCGCATGTTTGATTCACTCTCGACTCGTCTCCAGGGGATCCTCGACCGGGTGGGCGGCCACGCTCGGCTCACGGAGGACAACATCCAGGAGGCGCTCCGCGAGGTGCGGGTGGCGCTCCTCGAGGCTGACGTCAACTTCAAGGTCGTGCGGGCGTTCATCGACCGCGTCAAGACGCGGGCGCTCGGCCAGGACGTGCTCAGGTCGCTCACGCCGGGCCAGCAGGTCGTCAAGGTCGTCCACGACGAGCTGGTCGAGCTCTTCGGCGACGCCCATCGCCTCGCGCTGGCCGCGCACCCGCCGACGGTCGTCATGCTGATCGGGCTCCAGGGGTCCGGCAAGACGACGACGGCGGCGAAGCTCGCCCGGTACTTCGTCAAGCAGGGCCAGCATCCGCTCCTCGCCGCGGCCGACGTCTACCGGCCGGCGGCGATCGACCAGCTCCGCGCGCTCGGCGGCCAGCTCGGCGTCCCGGTGGCGGGCCAATCGGGCCAGACGCCCATCGACATCTGCACCGCGGCGGTCCGCGAAGCGGCCGAGCGTGGCTTGAGCCCCGTCATCCTCGACACCGCCGGCCGCCTCCACATCGACGAGGCGATGCTCGACGAGCTCCGGGCGATCAAGGCCGGGGTCACGCCGCACCACGTCCTGCTCGTGGTGGACGCGATGGCCGGACAGGACGCGGTGACCGTCGCCGAGAAGTTCCATGCCGCCGTCGGCGTCGACGCGATCATCCTCGCCAAGCTCGACGGCGACTCGCGGGGCGGCGCCGCGCTCTCGGTCCGCCACGTCACCGGCCGCCCCATCGCCTTCGTGGGCGTGGGCGAGAAGGTCGACGCGCTCGAGGTCTTCCACCCCGACCGTCTCGCCTCCCGCCTCGTCGGCATGGGGGACGTGCTGTCGCTCGTCGAGCGAGCCCAGGAGACGGTGGCCGCCGAGAAGGCCGAGGAGCTCGTCCGGAAGATCCGTGAGGAGGCGTTCTCGCTCGAGGACTTCCGCGAGCAGCTCCGGCAGCTCCGCGGCATGGGCCCGCTCGACCAGCTCCTCGGAATGCTCCCCTTCGGGAAGGCGCTGCGCCGGGCGCCGACCGACCTGGGCGACGAGCAGACGGATCTTCGGCGCTTCGAAGCGATCATCGACTCGATGACGCGGGAGGAGCGCCTGAGCCCGCCGATCATCAATGGCAGCCGCCGGACCCGGATCGCGCGGGGCAGCGGGACCGCGGTGCAGGACGTGAACCGGCTCTTGAAGCAGTACGCCCAGGTGAAGAAAATGATGCGAGACCTCAAGGGCCTCGAAGGCAAGCTCAAGAAGGGAGGGCTCCCCGGGTGGCGGTCCATATCAGGCTGAGGAGAACAGGGACGACGAGGCGACCCGCGTACCGCGTGGTCGTGGCCGATTCGCGCGCGCCGCGCGACGGCCGGTTCATCGAGGTCATCGGGCACTACAACCCGCTCACCGAGCCGCCGACGATCCACATCGAGAAGGACAAGGCAGCCGCCTGGCTGAAGAAGGGTGCGCAGCCCTCGAACACGGTCAAGCACCTCCTGGCCCGGGCCGGCATGGACAAGTAGGTCGAGCCGAGCATGAGCGACAGCCCGGGGGCAGGGTGGGCCGACCGACCCGAGACCGGCCAGGCGCGGCCCGAAGGACGCGGCCCGCGGCTGGTCGCGATCGGCACGGTCGTCCGGGCTCACGGCCTCCGCGGGGACGTCAAGGTGAGGGCGCTGACGGACGGGCCGGCGCGCTTTGACTCGCTCCTCGGCTGCGTCCTGTGGGATCCAGACCGGGACGTGCGGCTCGAGCGGCGCGTCGAGCGGGTGCGGCGTCAGGGCGAGCACATTATCCTCAAGCTGTCGGAGGTCGATGGGGTCGACGCCGCCCGGGGGCTCATCGGGCGGCTCGTGGCCGTCGCCGAGTCGGACGCGTTGCCGCTGGCCGACGGGCAGTTCTATCCGTGGCAGCTCGAGGGCTGCCGGGTGGAGACGCCGGATGGAACACGGGTGGGTGAGGTCGCCGGCATCGAGCGGAGCCCCGCCCACGATCTGTGGGTCGTCACCGATGGCGTCCGCGAACATCTCGTCCCGGCGGTCCCAGAGATCGTGGTCGACGTGAATCTAGGGGCACGGCGGGTCGTCATCCGCCCGCCCGAGGGGCTCTTGGAGCTGTGAGAATTGACATCGTCACCCTGTTCCCCCGGATGGTGGAGGGACCGATCGCCGAGTCGATCCTCGGCCGGGCGCGCGAGCGCGGCCTGATCGACATCCGCGTCGTCAACCTGCGGGAGTACGCCGAGGGCAAGCACCGGGTGACCGACGACTACCAGTTCGGCGGCGGTGGCGGGATGGTGCTCAAGCCGGAGCCGCTCTTCGCCGCCGTCGAGGCCCTCCGTACCCCGAGGGCGCGGGTCGTGCTCCTCGATCCGCGCGGGCGACGGTTCACACAGGAGATTGCCCGCGAGCTGGGCGCGGTCGCGCATCTCGTCCTACTCGCGGGACGGTACGAGGGTGTCGACGAGCGGGTGAGTACCGCGCTGGCCGACGACGAAGTGTCCATCGGCGACTACGTCCTGACGGGCGGGGAGCTGCCGGCCCTGGTGGTCACCGACGCCGTCGCCCGGCTGATCCCGGGCGTTCTCGGCGACGCCGCGGCGGCGCGGCAGGATTCGTTCGCGCACGGATTGCTCGAAGGGCCGCAGTACACGCGGCCGGAGGAGTTCCACGGCCTGCGGGTCCCTGACGTGCTGCTGTCGGGCGACCACCAGAAGATCGCCCGTTGGCGGCGGGCCCAGGCGCTCTGGCGCACGTGGCAGCGGCGACCCGATCTGCTGGAGACGGCCGAGCTGACGCCGGCCGAGCAGAAGCTGGTGGAAGAATTCAGACGGGGAAAGGGGCCAGACGAGTCATGGATGCGATCCGCATAGTGGAAGCCGGGCAGCTCAGGAAGGACCGGGACGGTTTCGGCCCGGGCGACACCGTGCGCGTGCAGGTCAAGGTCATCGAGGGTGAGAAGGAGCGCACACAGGCGTTCGAGGGCGTCGTCATCCGCAAGCGCGGCGAGGGCGCTCGGGCGTCGTTCACCGTCCGCCGGATCTCCTACGGCGTGGGGGTGGAGCGGACGTTCCCGCTGCACTCCCCGCGCATCGAGGCGGTGCAGGTCGTGCGGCGCGGACAGGTCCGCCGATCGAAGCTCTACTACCTGCGCGATCTCGCGGGCAAGGCGGCGCGCCTGAAAGAGAAGCGCGCCGCGCTCGTTCCCCAGTCGGGCGAGTAGCGGGCGCACCCGATGGCGCCGGTCCGGGCGGCCTCGTACCGGTACGAGGCGCAGGCGTGGCGCACGGGCGTGTTCCGGGTCGCCGGTGTCGACGAAGCCGGGCGGGGCCCGCTGGCCGGTCCGGTCGTGGCGGCGGCAGTGGTCCTCGATCCAGACCGCCGGATCAAGGGCCTCCGCGACAGCAAGCTGCTGGCGCCGGCCGACCGTGAGGAGCTCTTCTGGCGGATCTCGGAGCGGGCGCTGGCGATCGGGGTGGGAATCGTGGATCACGAGACGATCGACCGGATCAACATCCTGCGGGCCACCGAGCGGGCCATGCTCGACGCCCTCGGCCGGCTGTCCCTGGCGCCGGACCTCGTCATCACCGACTTTGTCCGCCTCGCCGTGCTCGCCTGTCCGCAGCGGAACCTCGTGAACGGCGACGGACGGTGTGCGACCGTCGCCGCCGCGTCGATCGTCGCCAAGGTCACCCGCGATCGGATCATGTTCGAGCTCGACGCACGGTACCCGGCCTACGGCTTCGCGCGCCACAAGGGGTACGGGACCCCCGAGCACCTGACCGCGCTGGATCGCCTCGGCCCCTGCCCGATCCACCGGCGGACCTTCGGCGGCGTCTGGCGCCAAGGCGTCCTCTTCCTCCTCGAAGACGAAGATTGAGGTGAACGATGGCTACCACAGTCGAGACCCGCTACACGCGCCGTGCCCGCTACTACTCGTCGCTCGACGGGTTCAACGTCAAGAGTCCACGGGTCTCGGCGCACGTCTTCCTGCCGGAGCGGGACCGCGCCCTGGACCCGACGGCGCCGACGGGACTCATCCCCCTCGACCAGAGCGGGCCGCTGGCTCTCGACTTCCCGGCCACCACTCCGCTGATCCTCGCGCGCTACGCGCGGATTCGAGCGGGCGAGCGCCTGGCCACGCGCTTCGCGGCGAGCGGCCAGATCTACTACGCGATCGCGGGTGGGGGAGAGACCCGCTGGGGCGACGAGGCGATCGCGTGGGACGAGGGCGACGCCTTCTGTCTCCCCGGTGATGTCGCCGCCGTCCACGCGGCCGGCGCGCGCGACTGCGTCCTCTGGATCGTCACGAACGAGCCGGAGCTGGCGTTCGAGCGGGCGGCGGCGCCGGCGCCCGGCACGGCCCCGATCGAGGCCGTGCACTATCCGGTCGACGAGATTCGCCGTCACCTCGAGGGCATCCTCCGTCTGCCGCCGACGCCCGCGATGCCGGGCAAGGCCGTCAATCTGGGCAGCCAGGCGCTCGAGCGGCAGCGGACCGTCATGCCGTCCCTCACGCTCGCCCTGAACTCGCTCCCCCCGGGCGAGGCGCAGCGTGCGCACCGCCACAACGCGGTCGCGGTGACGCTCGTGGTCCAAGGGGACCGCTGCTACTCGATGGTCGACGGGGCGCGGGTCGACTGGCACCGCCACGCCGCGATGATCACGCCCCCCGGCGACCTCCACTCGCACCACAACGAGGGCGACGGGCTGGCGCTCTTCCTGATCGTCCAAGACGGCGGCCTCCACTACCACTGCCGGACGATGGGCTTCAGCTACAAGTAGGCGCGCCGAGCGGTATGAGCGACGCGGGCCGGACGGCGATCGTCACCGGAGCCTCGCGGGGGATCGGGCGTGCCATCGCCCAGGCGCTGGCCGACGACGGCTTCCGGGTCGCGGTGAACTACCTCACCCGCGACCTCGAAGCCCAGGAGCTGGTCGACAAGATCAGCGCGGGCGGGGGCGCGGCGCGCGCCTTCCGGGCGAACGTGAGCGAGCCCGCGGAGTGTGCGCGGCTCGTCGAGGGCGCGCTCGCCGCCTTCGGCCGACTCGACGTCCTCGTCAACAACGCCGGGATCTCGCAGACGGGCGTCCCGATCGCCGACCTGCCGGCGGAGGACTGGGAGCGGATGCTCCGGATCAACCTGAGCGGGCCGTTCTACCTCATCAAGGCGGTCCTGCCGCATATGCGGCAGCGGAGGAGTGGTCACATCGTGAACCTCTCCTCGAACGTCACGCAGCGCTTTCCGGCCACCTACGGTGCCTACACCGTCTCCAAGGCGGGCGTGGACGCGCTCACCCGCGTCCTCGCCAAGGAGGAGGGCCCCAACGGGATCCGGGTGAACGCGATCGCCCCCGGCCCGATCGCCACCGACATGTTCGCGCAGGCCCGCGCGGTCATGGGGCCCGAGCGAGCCGACGCCTTCGTCAAGTCGATCCCGCTCGGCCGCACCGGTCGGCCGGAGGAGATCGCCTCGGCCGTGCGCTTCCTCGTCTCCGAAGCCGCCAGCTATCTGACCGGCCAGGTCGTCTACGTCAACGGCGGCGGCCCCGGCGGCTGAGCCGGGGTCTCGCCCGCAGGCGGCGCCGCCGCGATCGGGCGCGATGCGATGCGCTCGGCGCGCGCGCGTGATACGCTCGCGGTCCCCATGACGACGCTCTGGGATGGCGCCCGTAGCGCGCTCCCGTCGATCGCGCACGCCGTCGGTCGGACGCCGATGGTCAGGCTCAACCGCATCACCGCCGGTCTCCAGCCGCCGATCTACCTGAAGCTCGAGTGGTACGGGCCGTCAGGGAGCCTCAAGGACCGCATCTACCTGCACATGTTCGAGCGGGCCGAGGCGCGCGGCGAGCTGAGACCGGGCGTGCGCGTGCTCGAGTGCTCAACCGGTAACGCGGGTATCGCGTGCGCGTTCGCCGCCGCGGTCAAGGGCTACCCCTGCACCATCGTGATGCCGGAGGGAATGAGCGAGGAGCGCAAGAAGCTCATCCGCGCCTACGGGGCGACGCTCGTCCAGACGCCGGGAGGCGAGAGCGACGTCGACCTCGCCCTCGGCCGGCTCGAGGAGATCCGCGCGAGAGACCGCGCGGGCTACTGGGTGCCCGGCCAGTTCGTGAACGCCGACAACGTCGACGCCCACTACCGCACCACCGGGCCGGAGGTCTGGGAGCAGGCCGGCGGGATCGTGGGGGCCTTCGTGGCCGCCCAGGGAAGCGGCGGAACGCTCACGGGGGTCGGGCGGTACCTGCGCGAGCGCGATGCGCGCATCCGACTCTATGCCGTCGAGCCCGCCGAGTGCGCGCTCCTGTCACGGCGCGAGTGGGGCCCGCACGGCATCGAGGGCATCGGCGACGGCTTCATCCCGGAGAACCTCGACGTGTCGCTCTTGAGTGGCGTCATCACGGCCACGACCGGCGAGAGCGTGGAGACGGCGCGCCGGCTCGCCGCCGAGGAGGGCATCTTCTGCGGCATCTCGAGCGGCTGCAACGTGGCCGCCGCGATCAAGCTGGCGCGACGCCGACCAGAGCTCCCGTCGGTCGTGACGATGGCGAACGATACCGGCCAGCGCTACTTCTCCACCAGGCTGTGCGGCGAGGGGAAGCCGATCGACGTGCCGGTCCGCGCGCACCTGCTGGACGCGCGCACGGTCGGGGAGCTGGACCGCTATCAGCCCCGCTGGGAAGTGCTGGCCTGATGGCGGGGCCGGCGCCCTGGGACTTCCGCGAGGCGCGACGCCGGCTCGAGGCCAAGCCCAAATCATCGGGGGAGAAGCTCAGCTCCGTCGAGGACGCCGCCCTCCGGGTCCGGGACGGAGACACGGTGGCCGCCGGCGGTTGCCTCTTCTCCCGCACGCCGATGGCACTCGTCCGCGAGATCCTCCGCCAGCGTCGCCGGCGCCTCACGCTCGTGCGGAACCTCATGTGCACCGAGGGGGAGCTCATGATGGTGGCCGGGGCCGTCGAAAGGGTCGTGACCGCGTGGATGTCGATCGGCCTGCCGTGGGGCGTCTCGAAGATCATGCGCGAGCATGTGGAATCCGGGCGGGTGCCCCTCGAGGAATGGAGCCATCTGGCCCTCGGTCTCCGCTTCCACGCGGCCGCCATGGGCGTGCCGTTCCTCCCCACCCTCACGATGCTCGGCTCGGACCTGATGGGCGTCGGCGGGACGCAGACACTGCGGTGCCCGTACACTGGCGAAACGCTGGCCCTGGTGCCGGCCCTCTTTCCCGATGTCGCCCTCCTGCACGTCCACCGGGCCGACCGCTTCGGCAACTGCCAGATCGACGGCTACCCGCACATGGACGCCGACATCGCGTGCGCGGCATCGACGGTGCTGGTGACGGCGGAGGAGATCATCCCTGATGCGGAGGTGCGACGGCATCCCGACCGCACGGTGATCCCGGGCTTCACCGTGGACGCCGTCGTCCACGTCCCGTTCGGGTCGTTTCCCCACGAGTGCTACGGCCTCTACGAGGCCGACTTCGACCACTTCGGCGAATACGTGGCCGCGATCGACGCCAGCGGCTCCCGCGCCGTCGGCGACTACCTCGACCGGTTTGTGTACGGGCCGGCGACGCACGCGGAGTATCTCGAGCGGTTCGGCCGCGAGCGGCTCGCGCGCCAGGCCGGCCGGGCGCGGGAACTCGCGGGGTGACAGCGCCGCGGTACACGCCGGCCGAGCTCCTCGCGGTCATGGGCTCCCGTCAGCTCAGGGACGATACGACCGTGTTCGCCGGCGTCGGCGTCCCCCTCCTGGCCGCGGTCCTCGCGCAGCACCGCCATGCCCCTCGGCTCACGCTGGTGATCGAAGGTGGCATCATCGGGCCCCGGATCGAGCCGGGGCGGCTCCCGATCTCGACGAACGAGATGCGGGCCGCTCGGCACGCGACCATGCTGCCCGGAATCACGGCCACCTTTCTCCTCGCCCAGCGCGGCTTCCTCGACTGCGGCTTCATCGGCGGCGCCCAGATCGATCGCCACGGCAACCTCAACACGAGCGCGATCGGCCCCGACTACTGGAAGCCGACGGTGCGGCTGCCGGGCTCCGGCGGCGCCAACGACATCGTCTCGCTCTGCAAAGAGGTCATCGTGCTCACCCTCCATGAGAGGCGCCGCTTCGTGGAGACGGTCGACTTCGTCACGAGCCCCGGGTACCTGGCCGGCGGCGACAGCCGCCGGCAGGCCGGGCTCCTCTTCGGGCGCGTGTCCCGCGTGGTGACGACGCTCGGCCTGTTCAGCTTCGATCCGGACGACAAGCGCCTCCGGCTGGACGCCCTCCACCCGGGCGTGACGCGGGACGCGGTCGCCGCCGAGACGGGCTTCGAGGTTCTGATGTCCGCGCGCGTCGAGGCGACGGAGCCGCCGGCCGAGGAGGAGCTCTCGCTCCTGCGCGCCATCGACCCGGAGCGGCGGTTCCTCGCATGACGAGTGGCGGCCGGGCGTGACCGCCTGGGGCCTCGCGCTGAGGAACTTCGTCGGCCCCACGGAGACGCCGGACATCGACGGGCTGATCCGGTACGCGGTGCGGGCCGAGGAGCTCGGCTTCGAGTCGCTCTGGGCGTGGGACCACGTCATCCTCGGCGTCGACCCCTCCTTCCCGATCCTGGACGCGCTCGGCACCCTGACCGCCATCGCCGCCCGCACGAGCCGGATACGGCTGGGTACGGGCGTGCTCGTGCTCCCGCTCCGCAACCCGATCGTGGTCGCGAAGACCCTCGGGACGCTCGACGTCATCTCCCGAGGCCGCCTGATCCTCGGGGTCGCGGCCGGCTGGTACGCGCGCGAGTTCGACGCCGTCGGCGTGCCCTTCAGACAGCGCGGCCGCCTGTTCGAGCGGAACCTCGACCTCCTGTGCCGGCTGTGGACCGGGGACCGAGTGACGGCGCGCGTCGACGAGTTCAATCTGCGCGAGGCCGTGATGCGACCGCGCCCGCTCCAGACGCCCCGGCCGCCCATCCTCATCGGCGGCTACGTCGACGCCGTCCTCCACCGCGCGGCGACCCGCGGGGACGGCTGGCTCACCTACTTCTACACGCCCGAGGGTTTCCGCCGCGGCTGGGAGCGGGTCCTCGGCCACGCCCGCGCGGCGGGGCGCGACCCGGCGTCACTGACCGCGACGAACCAGCTCGCGATCTACGTCGGTCGCTCGCGCGCCGAGACGGAGTCGCCGATGCGCCGGTGGCTCGAGACCGAATGGGATGTCGCCGCGTGGAGCGAATCGACGATCGACCATGCCGTGAACGGGAGCGTCGACGACTGCGTCCGGGAACTCCGGCGGCACCTCGAGGCCGGCGTCCACCGGATCATCCTGATCCCCTACCGCTACCAGCAGGATCAGGTGGAGCTCATCGCGGCGGAGATTCTGCCCAGGCTCCGCTGATCACCGGGCGGTCCCGGCGTCGCCCGCGCCGGGCATGGGCGACCGGACGGCCAGGAGCCGGGCCGGGGGGCTCGACCGGGCGACCGCACGCGGGCCTTCAGTCGCATCCCCCGGCTCCACCGTCGACACCCGAGGCCGGACGCGGGGGATCCCCGGCGCCCACGGAGCGAGCATCGGCGCGCTCTCGGCGAGACGGAGCCCCGCCTCGCCCGCCCTTCCGAGGCTGCGCCCCTCATCCGGGTCGGGTGAATCCCTGCTCGATCTAGAGGGAGATAGCCGATTGTCGACTGATTCTCGGTGCGTTTTACTGCAGCGCAATGGTCTTCGATCAGCCAAGCGCCGAACCACCCCTCCAGGTCCTCGTCGTCGAGCACCGGGCCCCCGTAGCGGCTCGTCTGAAGGGCCACCTGGAGAGCCTGGGCCATCACGTGCTCGGAACGGCCACGGCCGGACGGGAGGCGGTCGCGGTGGCCCAACGGCTCGACCCGAACCTCGTGTTCGTGGAGGCCAAGCTTCCCGGCCTTGACGGCATCGAGACGACACGGGCGATCGTCACCGAGCGGCCGGTGCCGGTGATCCTCATCGCCGACTACGCCGGCGCCGACCTTGTCCGGCGGGCGCGGGAGGCCGGCGCCGTCGCGTACCTGGCGTCGGTGGACCGGCCGCGGCTTCTCTCGGCCATCGCCGTCGCGCTGGAACGCTTCAGAGAGCTCGAGATTATCGGGACGGAGGAGAGCTACTCGCTCGAGGCGCCGGAGACCCGGAGGCTCGTGGACCGCGCCAAGAGGGTGCTGATCACGCGGCTCGGACTGTCCGAAGCCGAGGCCTTCCAGCGCGTCCTCGACCGCACGCACGGCACCGGTCGGCCCCTTCGCGAGACCGCATGGACGATCATCGAGGCGGAGGAGGCCCTATCGGGCCTCGACTTCGCGGGCTGCGTCCAGCTGATCTTCCGGGTCGTGCACCCGACGGTGAGGCCGACGTCGGCACGTGCACGCTCCTACGCCGGACACCCGGCGACGACCGGACGCCTCGATCGGTCGACAGGGGCGAGCCGGGCGATCTGAGCCCGCCGCGATGCAATTCGTTCCGTCATTCTTCTTGAGCGTCTTCGGCGTGGCGGAGGAGTTGCACCACGACGTCGAGGTCATCGCCGATCGGCGCTGGCGCGAACGGCGCGTAGCCGCCCGGCCGGTTGAAGGGGAGCGGCGGCGGACCGACCGACGGGGCCGCAAGGAGGAGATCCTGGAGATCGTGATCGAGGGCGATCCTCTCTCCATGTTTCCCACCTCCTCGCGCAGCTAGTCGCCCGAGTCCCCCCGTGTCAGAGGGCCGGGCCTCGACGCCCTCCCTGCTCGTGCCACGGCGGAGCGGTTCGGTCGGAAAGTCGCCGCCCCCGGCATGACATGTCGCGCCGACATGTCAGATTTCCGGTCACCGATACCCCACGGGCCCGGCGTCTAACTTCCTTGTCGATATCTGCTTTTCCCCCGTCCGGGGACTGGCGCGGACCATGCTCTGGTCCGAGCAGCGATGCGCGCCTGGGTGCTGGTGCTCCTCCTGCTGCTCGCCACGGCCACCCCGGCACCGGCCCGGACGCTCAAGGAGCTCTTCGTCGACGCGCAGCGGTCGAGGCTCGCTGCCCTTCAGAGCCAGGTCCGCACGATATCGGTGCGGAATCCGCTCAGGCCGACCGACACGATGCGGCTCCGCGAGCTCCGCAAGGAGATCCGGCAGGTCGAGGACGGGCTCAAGGCCCTGAACCGTGGAGACACGCTGACCCGGGAGCCCTGACCGACCGTCCGCCACTCGACTGCGAGATCGTGCCCCCGAGAGGTTCCCGGCGATCCCGGCGGCGGCCGGGGGCGGGCGGCACGAATGGTTTCAGGAATCGTCTGACGCGCGCGCCCGCGGGCGCGCGCGCCTCTACCGGGGCGAGCGCGACCCGACCGGGATATTCGTGTACGTCACGGTCCCGTCCTGCCCGACGTAGCGAAAGATCGCCCGGGGCAGGCCCCCACCCTCCGCGCCGCCGTAGTCCAGGAGGATCCGCTCGACGTACTGCTGGGTTTCCGGATACGGGGGGACACCGCGATACCAGTTGACCGCCTGCTCGCCGGCGTTGTACGCGGCCAGCGCACGGCGGAGGTCGTTCGAATAGCGGTCCATCAGGCCGCGCAGGTGGCGGACCCCTCCGTCGATGTTCTGGCGCGGGTTGAAGCTATCGTGCACGCCGAGCATCGACGCGGTGGCCGGCATCAGCTGCATCAGCCCGCGCGCACCCTTGCGGGAGACGGCGGCGGCGTTGTAGGCCGATTCCGCGCGGATAACGGCCTCGACCAACCGCTGCGGGACACCGTACTGGAGCGCCGCCTCGCTGATCTCCGCCGCGAACTGCGGGCCCCGGGGGTCCGGAACATGGAGCCACCCCGCCTCCGTACCCGACACCCCGCGCAGCCGCTGGTAGCGGGGGTCGTTCGGCGCGTTGGTGAGGTAGACAGTTCCGTCCGGCGCGACCAGGCGATACGAGGCCGCGCCCGCCGAAACGGGCGACGTCAGGACGAGGCTGAGGGCAATGCGTGCCAGCCGATGCCGGGACACACCTTCATTTTAGGGAGCCCCCCGGTCGCCTGTCAAGACGCCTAAGCGATCGATTCGACGGCAAGAATCGGTCGCCACGGCGTCTCCTCGAACGCGACCGCCAGCACCTCCGGGATCGAGTCCACGAGGTGGAAGGTCATGCTCTCGCGAACGGAGGGCTGGACGTCCTCCCGCAGGTTCTTCTCGTTGCGCCGGGGGAGGATCACCGTCGACACGCCAGCGCGGCGCGCCGCGAGAATCTTCTCCTTGATGCCGCCCACCGGCAGGACCCGCCCCGAGAGGCTGATCTCGCCGGTCATCGCCAGGTCTCCCCGGACGGGGCGGCCGGTCAAGCGCGACACGAGGGCGGCGACCATCGTCACTCCGGCCGACGGGCCGTCCTTCGGGATCGCGCCGGCCGGCACGTGGACATGGATGTCGGAGGTCTCCCAGACGTCGGGCGCGATCCCGAGTTCTCCGGCGTGCGACCGCACCCACGAGAGCGCCGCCTGCGCCGACTCCTTCATGACGTCGCCGAGCTGGCCGGTCAGGGTGAGTGTCTTGCCGCCCCTCATCCGCGTCGCCTCGACGAACAGGATGTCGCCGCCGACGGGCGTCCAGGCGAGCCCGATGGCGACACCGGACTGGCGGGTCCGCTCGCGGAGCTCCTCGTATTCCCAGCGCGGGGCGCCGAGGAGGGACGCGACGAGCTCGGGGGTGACCGCCACGGAATCGGCATTCCCCTCTTCGCCCCGCCGCCGCGCGATCTTCCGGCAGACCGTCGCGATCTCGCGCTCCAGATTTCGCAGACCCGCCTCGCGCGTGTACCCCCGGATGAGGACCCGGAGCGCCTCCTCGGCGAAGGTCAGATCGGTACCGGCCTGGAGGCCGTGCTCGCGAGCCTGCTTCGGCACCAGGTGCTCCTTGGCGATGGCGATCTTTTCCTCCTCCGTGTACCCGGCCAGATGAATGACCTCCATCCGATCGCGCAGCGGCGCGGGGACGGTGTCCAGGATGTTGGCGGTCGTGATGAACAGCACCCGGCTCAGGTCGAACGGGACGTCCAGGTAGTGGTCCCGGAACGAGCCGTTCTGCTCGGGGTCGAGGACCTCGAGGAGTGCGGACGCCGGGTCGCCCCGGAAATCCATCCCCAGCTTGTCGATCTCGTCCAGCATGAGAACCGGGTTCTTGGTCCCCGCTCGACGGAGCCCCTGCACGATCTGCCCGGGAAGCGCGCCGATGTAGGTCCGCCGGTGTCCGCGGATCTCGGCCTCGTCGCGCATTCCCCCGAGCGACAACCGGTGAAACTTCCGACCGAGGGCGCGGGCGATCGACTTTCCCAGCGACGTCTTGCCCACCCCCGGCGGGCCGACGAAGCACAGGATCGGCCCCTTGCCCTCGGGGCGGATCTTCTTGACCGCCAGGTATTCGAGAATCCGCTCCTTGACCTTGTCGAGTCCGACGTGGTCCTCGTCCAGAACACGGCGGGCCGCCGCGATGTCGACGTTGTCGACGGTCTCGGTTCGCCACGGCATCGCGATGAGCCAGTCGAGGTATGTCCGGGCGACCGTGTACTCGGCGGCCGCCGGCGGCATCTTGGCCAGACGGTCGAGCTCCCGTGTCGCCTCCTTGTGGGCCTCCTCCGGCATCCCGCTCGCCTCGATCTTGGTCCGCAGCTCCTCGATCTCTTGCGTCCGCTCGTCCGAGGCGCCCAGCTCTTTCTGGATCGCCTTCATCTGTTCGCGGAGGTAGTACTCGCGCTGGGTCTTAGAGACCTCCGACTGGACCTCGGACTGGATTTTCGACCCCAGTTCGAGGACCTCGGCCTCTTTCGTCAGCGCGGCGACGATCGTTTGCAGGCGCAGCCTGACGTCGAGCGTCTCGAGCACCTCCTGCTTGACGACGGTGCTGAGCGTCGGCAGTGCCGCCGCGATGACGTCGGCGAGCGTGCCCGGGTCCAGGATGTTGACGGGAAGATTCGCGGCCTCGTCGGACAGCAGCGGCGACAGCGCCACGACCTTCCGGAACAGCGCCACCGCGTTCCGCATGAGCGCCTGCGACTCGACGTCGCCGGCGGCATCGGACGGGTCCGTCAGGGCCTGGACGCGCGCCCGGAGGAACGGCTTGTCCTCCAACACCTCCACGAGCCGGAGGCGGCTGAGCCCCTGCACCACGAGGCGGACGGTCCCGTCCGCCTGCTTGACCGCCTTATGAATGCGCGCCAGCACCCCGACGGGGTAGAGACCGGCCGCCCCGGGTTCGTCCGCGGCGGGATCCCGCTGGGTGACAACCCCGATCAGGCGGCTCGCCCGGACCGCCTCCTCGATCAGCCGCACCGACGACGCGCGCCCCGCCGAGAGCGGCAGCACCGCCTGGGGAAACAGCACGGTCTCGCGAAGCGGGAGGACCGCGACGATATCCGGGGCTTCCGGTTCTTGCTTCTCAGTCATTGACTCCGCCTCCCTCAGAAGATGTCGACCGGGCGCAGCTGGCCGGAAGCGGCCCGCACCAGCGCCTCCCGCGGGGCCCGCTCCTGTCGCGGCCGCGCCGCTGCCTCACCCTCGTCTCGTACGTACTCGAGTAGGCTCTCGATCTGTCGCTGCATCTCGAGCATCCGGCGCCGCATTTTTAGGATGATCTCGGCCCCGGCGAGATTCACGCCGAGGTCGCGCGTGAGCCTGAGCAGTCGCGCGATCTCCTCGACGTCCTCCTCCGAATACATGCGCGTGCGCCCCTCCGTCCGGCTCGGCTGGATCAGCCCCTTCTTCTCGTAGAACCGGAGCGTCTGGGGGTGGATCTTCAGCAGGTCGGCCACGACCCCGATCATGTAGAGCGGCTTGCCGCGATCGGTCATGCGGCGCCCCCGCCGTGGCGGCGCAGATCGGCGCGCGGGTCAGACGCGAGCACGCGGCCAAGCTCTCGGACCATCTCCTGGGTCCGCGCATCGAGCCCCTTCGGGATCTCGACCCGCGCGGTGACGTACAGGTCGCCCGCGCCCGCGCCGAACACGTGGGGCACGCCGCGCCCACGGAGTCGGAACGACTGGCCGCTCTGGGTGCCCGGGGGGACGACGAGCACCACGTCGCCGTCGAGCGCCGGCACCTGGATGCGGGCGCCGAGGATCGCCTCCGCCAGCGTGATCGGCACCTCGCAGTGGAGGTTGTCGCCCTTACGGACGAAGACCGGGTGATCCTCCACCCGCGTGCTGACGATGAGATCGCCCCGCGGCCCTGCGAAGGGGCCCGCGTGACCCTGACCGGCGACCCGGATCTGGGCACCGGTGTCCACGCCAGCGGGAACGGCGATCGAGGCACTCTCGGTCACGAGCCGGACGCCCCGTCCCCGGCACTCCTCGCAGCCGCCACCACCGCACGCACCGCACGGCGAGAACCGGCTGAGCTCGATCGGCAGCGTCACCCCCCGGGCCGCATCCACTAGCGACAGCGACACCGCCACATGGAGATCGTCGCCACGCCGTCCCGGCCCCACCGCCTCACGATCGGAGAGGAGGTGACCGTACCGGTCGTACATCGACCGGGCGTCGGCATCGCTGAGGACACGGTACGCCTCGGAGATCTCCTGGAAGACCGCCTGGGCCGCGGCCTCCCAGAAATTCACGTCCGGCGAGTAGCGGCGAGCCAGCCGGCGATACGCCTGCCGGATTTCGCGCACGTCCGCCGTCGACGCGATGCCGAGCACCGCGTAGTAATCACGCCGCATGGGAGCCCTTATTTCTTGTCGCCCAGGTCCTCAAACTCGGCGTCGACGACCTCGCCCTCCTTCGGCGCGCCCGGACGCGCCGGCCCGTCGGGGGTGGGGGCCGCCTGCCCGGCTTGCGCCTGGCGGTACATGAGCTCAGCGAGCTTGTGCGAGGCCTTAGTCAAGTTCTCTCCGGCGCGCTTGATGCGCTCGTAGTCCTCGCCCTTCAGCGCCTCCCGCGCTTCGTTGAGCGCGTCCTCGATCGTCTTGCGGTCGCCCTCGGCGAGCTTGCCGCCGTGCTCGGCGAGCGTGCGCTCGGTGGAGTATACGAGCGAGTCGGTCTGGTTCCGACTCTCGATCTCCTGCTTGCGGCGGGTGTCGTCGGCCGAGTGCGCGTCCGCTTCCTTCATCATCCGGTCGATCTCATCCTTCGTCAGCCCAGACGACGCGGTAATCGTGATGTTCTGCTGCTTCCCGGTCGCCGTGTCCTTCGCGGAGACGTTGAGGATCCCGTTGGCGTCGATGTCGAATGTGACCTCGACCTGTGGCACGCCGCGGGGCGCCGGCGGGATGCCGACGAGATGGAACTTCCCGAGCGTGCGGTTGTCGCGAGCCATCGGCCGCTCGCCCTGGAGGACGTGCACCTCGACGGAAGTCTGGTTGTCCGCCGCGGTGGTAAAGACCTCGCTCTTCTTCGTCGGAATCGTGGTGTTACGGGGGATCAGGGTCGTCATCACACCGCCCAGTGTTTCGATGCCGAGGGACAGCGGGGTGACGTCGAGCAGGAGGAGGTCTTTCACCTCGCCGGTGAGCACCGCCGCCTGCACGGCCGCGCCGACCGCGACGACCTCGTCCGGATTCACGCCCTTGTGCGGCTCCCGGCCGAAGAGCCCCTTGACGGCCTCCTGCACCTTGGGCATACGCGTCTGGCCACCGACCAGGATGACCTCCTGGATGTCCTTGGCGGCGACGCCGGCGTCCTGCATCGCCTGACGGCACGGACCGAGCGTGCGCTCGATCAGGTCCGCGACGAGCTGCTCGAGCTTCGCCCGGGTCAGGGTCAGGACAAGGTGCTTCGGCCCACTCGCATCCGCGGTGATGAAGGGCAGGTTGATCTCGGTCTGGAGGGTCGTCGAGAGCTCGCACTTGGCCTTCTCGGCGGCCTCCTTGAGCCGCTGCAGCGCCATGCGATCCTTCTTGAGGTCGATGCCGTTCTCGCGCTTGAACTCGTCCGCGATCCAGTCGATGATTCGCTGGTCGAAATCGTCACCGCCGAGGTGGGTGTCACCGTTCGTGGCCTTGACCTCGAACACGCCATCGCCGATCTCGAGAATCGAGATGTCGAACGTGCCGCCGCCGAGGTCGTAGACGGCGATCGTCTCCTCCTTCTTCTTGTCCATGCCGTAGGCCAGCGCGGCCGCGGTCGGCTCGTTGATGATCCGGAGGACCTCGAGCCCCGCGATCCGCCCGGCATCCTTGGTGGCCTGCCGCTGGCTGTCGTTGAAGTAGGCCGGCACGGTGATGACAGCCTGGGTGACCTTCTCGCCCAGGTAGGCCTCGGCCGCCTCCTTGAGCTTGCGCAGGATCATGGCGGAGATTTCGGGGGGCGAATACGGCTTGCCCCGCACCTCGATGCGGACGTCACCGTTGTCGGCGCGGACGACCTTGTAGGGGACGAGCTTGATCTCCTGCAGCACCTCGTCGTAACGGCGCCCCATGAAGCGCTTGATCGAGAAGACCGTGTTTTCCGGGTTCGTGATCGCTTGGCGCTTCGCCACTTGCCCGACCAGGATTTCGCCGTCCTTCGTGAAGCCCACGACGGACGGGGTCAGGCGGCTGCCCTCCTGGTTCGCGATCACCGCGGGGTCCCCGCTCTCGACGACCGCCACGACCGAATTCGTCGTCCCGAGGTCGATACCGATTACCTTCGCCATGTCGATGTTCTCCCCTTTCGCCGGCTCATTTCGCACAAGACGCCGGCCGGCCTCCGCGCTGGCCGTGCCGGCCCGCGCGGAAGACCGGCCGTCCGTCCAGCATCACGTCAGACAACGTCGATCTTGATCTCCTTCGGCTTGATCTCTTCGACCTTCGGGAGCCTGATCTCGAGCACCCCGTCCCGATAGGTCGCCTTGACCCGATCGGCCTGGACGGGGACGGGCAGCGTGATATGCCGTTCGAACTTGCCGTGCCAGCGCTCGAGGCGACGCAGATTCTCGTCGGCCACCTCGTTCTGCGCCTTCCGCTCCCCCTTCACCGTCAACACATCGCCGGTGATCGAGACATTGACATCCTTCTCGCGAACGCCGGGCAGGTCACAGGAGACGATCAGCTCATCCTCGGTCTCCTGCACGTCCACGACCGGCATCCACATGCGCTCGCTCATGGACACGCTCGTCGGGCGCCCGAAGAACGAGTCGAAGAGGCGGTTCACCTCAGCCTGAATCTCCCCCAGATGCCCGGCGGGCTCCCACCGCAACGCAGATCCAAAGGGACGCCAGCGCTCCATCGCCATAGTCTCTCTCCTCCTTGGGCCGGTTCCTCATGCCGGCCACATCTTAGTCTGTTAGCTTTATATCGCATGAGTGCGCTCGCGTCAAGTACTCTCATCTAGATGGCTCTTGGTCGGGCCGGAAGTGCGGCTAAGTGCTGAATTTTTATTGACCGTCCGAAAGACCGGATGCTAGGGTGGCGCATGCGACTGGGGTGCGTCGGATGCCTCCTCGTCGTTCTGGCCCTGGTCATCTTCGGGGTGGCGGCAGCGGGAGCGATCTTCTTCTCCGTCAACATCTTCGACGAGCCGGAGGTCCAGATCCAGCCGTTCACGACCGCGGACGGCTACCGGGCCCAGCAGAAGCTCTACGAGATCGTCCTCCGCGACAGTGAGCGTTCGGGCCGCGGGGACCCCATCGCCTTCACGGAGCGGGAATTGAACGCCTTCCTGTCGCGGCATTTGATCGACGCCGCCGGCCTGTCGTTCTCCCCGATCTCGGTGGCCCTACTCCCCGATAAAACGATCGAGTTCCGCGGCCGGACCCCGCTGCGCAACCTGATGCAAGGCGTCCCCTTCGCGCAGCTCGCGCCCTATCTTCCGCGCGGCCGGACCGACCAGCCGGTCTGGGTGCGGGTCCGTGGCCAGCTCACGCTGGAACGGGGCACGGTCCTCCGCGATCGCCAGTTCGGCCGCTTCGAGATCGCCGAATTCGCGCTCGGAACCCAGCCCATCGGCGCCTGGATCCTGAAGTTCATGCTCGGGCAGGCGGGGCGGCACCTCTTCCGCTTCCCGGTGCCGAAGGTGGTGCAGGACGTCGCCGTCGACGATGGTCGGCTCGTCATCCGGACCGGGGCCCCGTAGCCCGGACGAACCGGAGCTGCAAGTCGTAGATGAGCTGCTCGAGCAGCTGCGTTTCCTCGGGGGTTCGGTTGCCTTCAGTCTTTTCGCGGAGCAACGCCAGGATGTCGATGGCTTCGCCGGCCTGCTCGAGGTTCGTCTGCACCTGCCCGGTGAGCGGATCCGGTGACTCCCCAAGGGCGATCAGCGCCGAGCTGGCGAACATGACGAACAGCCCGGCGAGGCTCCGGCCCAGATCCGGGGTGCCCCTCGACGGCGCCTCCGGTCCCGGAGAGGGCGCGGGGGCGAACCCCGCGTCAGTGCGGATCGGCTCCGCGTCCGTCTGGCGGCGACGGTCGGTGATCTTGAAGCCCTCGTCTGAGGGGGCGGGCGCCATCGGCGCAAGCGTAGCACAGCCGAAAACGCTTGTTGTATACTCGGTTACTGTCCAGAGACGCACATGGTCGACTCGCCGGGTGTCCTTTTCGAATCACTCCTTGAGATCATGGCCCGCCTGCGCGGACCAGAGGGCTGTCCCTGGGACAGGGAACAGACGGCGGTCTCGCTGAAGCCCTTCCTGGTCCAGGAGGCGTACGAAGTCCTCGAGGCGATCGAATCCGGATCGGCCCCGGCCGTCCGCGAGGAGCTCGGAGACCTGCTCTTCCAGATCATCTTTCACGCGCGCCTGGCCGCCGAGGCGGGCGACTTCACGATCGGGGAGGTGCTGGACCACCTCGCCCGAAAGATGATCCGCCGACACCCGCACGTGTTCGGCGACTCGGCGGTGACGAGCGCGCGCCAGGCACTGGCGCAGTGGGAAGCGATCAAGCAGTCGGAGGCCGAGGACGCCGGGCGCGTCCGATCGGTGCTGGAAGGAGTGCCGCGAAGCCTGCCGTCCCTCCTCCGCGCCCAGCGGCTCCAGTCCAAGGCCGCGCGCATCGGCTTCGACTGGCCGGACGCGGCGGCGGCCTGGCAGAAGGTCCGCGAGGAACTGGGCGAGGTCGAGACCGCGCTCGCCCAGGGCGACCGGGCCCGAATCCAGGAGGAGCTGGGCGACGTCTTCTTCTCGGTCGTCAACGTGGCGCGCCTGTGCGAGATCGACGCCGAGGAGGCCCTGCAGGGCGCCGCGGAGAAGTTCCGCCGCCGGTTCACGCAGATGGAGGCCGATCTGACCGCGCGGGGGAAGGACACCGCGTCCGTCACGCCCGATGAACTCGAGCGCCTGTGGCAAGCCGTCAAGGCCCGCGAACACGGTGGGGGTGAGTCGCCCCGATGAAGCTCAAGGTCAAGCAGGCCAGTATCCTCGTCGAGCGCGGAGACATCACGGACTGGGAAGTGGACGCGATCGTCAACGCCGCCAACTCCACGCTGGCGATGGGGGCCGGCGTCGCCGCCGCGATCAAGCGCAAGGGGGGCGTCATCATCGAGGAGGACGCCATGCGCCAGGGGCCGATCGAGGTCGGCGAGGCGGTGCTCACCACCGCGGCGAACCTCCCCGCCACCCACGTCATTCACGCGGCTGCCCTCGGCCCGGACCTGAAGGCGGACGCGACCAAGATCGGCGCCGCCACGAAGTCCGCCCTGCAGCTCGCCGAGAAGCACCGCATCACGTCGATCGCCTTTCCTGCACTCGGCACCGGGGTCGGGGGATTTCCCCCGGCCAAGGCCGCCGACGCGATGGTCACCACCGTTCTCGATCACCTGAAGGGCGGCACAAGTAGCCTCAAACGTGTGGTTTTTGTGCTCTACCAGGACGAGGCATACAAGGCCTTTACCGATGTGTTGAAGCACTTGGGTGGGGTACAATGATTTGGGCAGATGGCCGAGACCAAAATCGGACAGCCCGTCAGCAGGCGCCTGGGTGACCTCCTCGTCGCCGAAGGGCTGATCAACCGGGAGCAGCTCCAGCGGGCGCTCCTGGCGCAGAAGGGGACCACCGAAAAGCTCGGCTCGCTCCTCGTACGGCTCAACCTGGTCAACGAAGACCAGCTGGTCGGCTTCCTCGCCCGGCAGTACGGCATCCCCTCGATCACGCTCTCCCAGCTCGACATCGATCCCGACGTCCTCAAGCTCGTCCCCGCCCAGATGGCGCGGAAATACGAGATCGTCCCGGTCGAGCGCAAGGCCAACGTGCTGACCTTGGCCATGGCCGACCCCACCAACGTCTTCGCCCTCGACGACGTGGCCTTCATGACCAACTTCCAGATCCTGCCGGTCGTGGCCGCCCAGGGCGCCATCCGCAAGGCCATCGAGCGCAACTACGACGTCCAGATGAGCGCGATCGGCGAGGTCATCCACGAGCTCGAGGGCGAGGTCGGCGACGTCGAGGTCGTCGACGAGGACGAAACGGGCACCAAGCTCGACATCTTCGAGCTCAAGGAGTCGGCCGACGAGGCCCCCATCGTCAAGCTCGTCAACATGGTCCTCGTCGACGCCATCCGCCGCGGCGCCTCCGACATCCACCTCGAGCCCTACGAAAAGGTCTTCCGCATCCGCTTCCGCGTCGACGGCGTCCTCCACGAGATCATGACCCCCCCCAAGCGCCTCGAGCCCGCCCTCATCTCCCGCGTCAAAATCATGGCCAACCTCGATATCGCCGAACGCCGCCTCCCCCAGG
>WNFT01000037.1_pt1 | contig 94666 bp, 79 predicted proteins | sample 5400191 | NCBI WGS metagenome assembly WNFT01 (sample SAMN13153359, study PRJNA577476) | soil metagenome | isolation source: 80 cm saprolite under Madrone tree | place: USA:California | collected 2016-06-14 | reverse complement strand
GATCAACTCGGTGATCACTTCGGGCATGTCCAGCGACGTAGGGCTCTTGTATTCGAGAATGGAGGGAAACTTGTGCACCAGCGCATGAGAGAGTTTCTTCGGAAGACGGCGGAATTCCTGCTCTTCCATCAGCGCTTCACCGAGTCCCATGTAGACGCTGCCTTCGACCTGGCCGCGCGCGAGCGTGGGATTTAGCGCGCGACCAATGTCATGCGCAATCCAAACCTTGGGAACAGTGACCCATCCCGTCACAGGGTTTACTTCGACTTCGACAACGGCTGCGGAATAGGAGTAGGTGGGAGACGGCCCTACGCCGCCGCCTTTATAAAGCGCGGGAGATTTCGGTGGTGTATAAGAGCCTACCGTGCCAATCGTGCCAAACCGGGCTTCCGCGATACAAACGGCTTCTTCAAAGGAGACGCCCTTTTCCGGCGCAGCAGAATCGAATACGCGTTTGCCAGCAAATCGGAGCCGTTCTTTCGGTACTTCGAGTTTTTCTGCGAGGGCGTCAGCAATGATTGCCTTTCCCCGTTCCGCTGCCTGCAACGCTGCGTTTCCCGCCATCAGAGTCACGCGGCTTGAATAGGAGCCAAGATCCACCGGTCCGAGGTCGGTGTCACCGGTGAACAATCGAATATCGAACGTGTCGATGCCCAGAACCTCTGCTACGATTCCAGCAAGAACATCGTCCGATCCCTGACCGATCTCCGTTGCGCCGCAGAAAATGCTGACGCCGCCGCTGCGGTCAAATTTCAGTTGAACTCCGGAGTGCGGCATCTTGTTCCAGTAAATGGGGAGTCCCGCTCCGGTCAGATAAGCAGAGCAGGCCAAGCCCACCCCGCGGCCCTCGGGAAGTTTGCGGAATTTGTCCTTCCAGCCGGACACTTTAACGACGCGGTGAATGCACTCGGCAAGATTGACGGTTCCAAGGCGGAAGAAATTCGCTGTCGTCGCGTTTGGAGATTCCACGATGCGGAGGCGCAGATCCGCAGGATCAATCTTGAGTTTTTCAGCGATCTTGTCGAGTTGGACTTCCTGACCGAAGCGCGGCTGAGGGGTGCCGTGTCCGCGCTTTGGTCCACAGGGCGGTTTGTTGGTGAACGTGCGGCAACCTTGGTAGCGATAGCGCGGGACGTGATAAGTAGTTGTTTGCAGCGCACCGGCGTAAAACGTACTGGCAACTCCGTACGAACCGTAGGCCCCGCCATCGATCAACGTCTGGAGATGCATTCCCGTGATCGCGCCGTCTTTCTTGACGCCGGTCTTGAATTTCATCAGGACGGGATGCCGTCCGCGGTGACAGTAAAAAACTTCTTCGCGGGTAAGGCAGATCTTGACGGGCCGATCGAGCATGAACGCAGCTTTTGCCACGACGATTTCGTGATTGAACGGATCGCTTTTCCCGCCGAAACCACCGCCGTTGGGTGTGGCAATCACGCGAATATGCGCGGCCGGCATTTCCAGCACTTTGGCAAGTGCGCGATGGAGATAATGAGGAGTTTGCGTGCTGGACCAGATAGTCAGCTTTCCATCCGGATCCTTGATGGCCACCGAAGCATGCTGCTCGATGGGAAGATGGGTGTTCCCCTGGAAGAAAAAAGTGTCTTCAAAGATTTCGTCGGCTTCGGCAAAGCCTACTTCCACGTTGCCAAACTCCAAGGCCACCAGCTTGTGAATGTTCCCCTCTTCGCCGTATTCGTGAATGCGCGGCTCAGGAGTTGCCAGAGCTTCTTCGGGATCGGAGATGGTCGTCAGGATTTCGTAGTCGACATCGATCAAGTCGAGCGCTTCGAAGGCTGTCAGCTCCTCGCGCGCAATGACCGCAGCCACGGGATCCCCAACGTGCCGCACATGGTCGACACAAAGAGCTTGCTCGTCCTGGCTGACGGGCAGGATTCCGTATTGGATGGGAACGTCTTTCCCCGTCAGCGCCAGATACACTCCCGGGTGAGCGGCGGCACGCGAGGTGTCGATCTTTCGGATGCGCGCGTGGGGATGAGGAGAACGCAGCAACTTGCAGAACGCCATGCGCGGCAGAAAAATGTCGTCGGCGAAACGCGTTTGGCCGGTCACTTTTGCGCGAGCATCAACCCTGCGCCGAGGGACACCGATCACGCGAAGGCCATCCCCGTTGGTCATTGGTGAGTCAACAGGAGTGATTCGCGAATCCTTTTCATTCGGCATGCACTCTCCCTGGTCGCCTACAGACCCCCGGCCCGGCAAATTAGGCTGCAGAGCTCTTCCGCTCCGCGATCTTCAGCACCGCAGCTTCGACGGCTTCGAAAATCTGAAGGTAGCCGGTACAGCGGCACAGGTTGCCGGAGATCGCTTGGCGGATTTGATCGCGAGTTGGATGAGGGTTTTGATCCAGCAACGCCTTCGCGGTCACCAGAATTGCCGGCGTGCAATATCCGCATTGCGCGGCTCCAAGATCGGCAAAGGCGTCTTGCAGCGGATGAAGGCGTCCGTCTTCCCCGAGACCTTCCACGGTCAGGACTTGCTTTCCACTGCACTCGAGCGCCAGCACGAGACAGGAAAGAACAGGCTTGCCATCGAGAAGAACGGCGCAAGCGCCACATTCTCCGAGTTCACAACCATGCTTCGTGCCCGTATGGCCGAGATCCTCGCGCAGGACCTCAAGAAGAGTCTTGTATGGTCGGAAGGAGACGTCCGTCTCTTCGCCGTTCAGAATGAATCGTATTTGCGAGGTCTTTTGCGATTCGCTGGGTAGCGTGGCCACGTTCAATCACCTCGCGAAAGAAACTCTCGATTGATGTTCTCTTTCGCTTCCCGAGTAGCTAGCGCGTTGAGAGAGTGATTCGGTTCCCTCCCGGCAGGAAACCGCTGAAACGCATCGAGCTTGGCAAGCAGGCCTCGGATCAGATAGTCCGCAAACCTCTCTGCGATTTCTGCCGAAGTTAGCGGCCCTTCAGGGCTGAACCACTGCACGCTCCAATTCAGACTGCCGAGAATGGCGCGTACTGCCAGCGCCGGGTCGCAGGGCGCGAATTCACCCGAACGCATGCCCGCAACGATCAGATTGCGCACGCCCGCTTCATACCTATCGCGTTTAACCACCAGATAGCGTTGCTGGCGAGCCGGCAGCGCGGTCGTCAAGAGATGCGCGGCGGAACCCTCGACTTCGTCGAGAACGCATCGCAAATGCGACACGATCACCATGCGCAGCTTGATTGCCGCGCTGGTTCTCATACGACGGGCTTTATCGAGCGCGGCGATCATGCGGTCTAGTGAATTGTCCTGGCAAAAAAAGAGAATGTCGTGTTTGCCGCGAAAGTAGTTGTAAAGATTTGCCGGGGAAAGGGCCGCGGCTTCCGCAATATCCCGCATGCCAGTCTCGGCAAATCCGCGCACGCGAAATTCTCTCCCGGCGGCGCGCAGGATTTCCAGGCGTCTTGCAAGATACCGTTGTTTGAGACGGCCGTTTCTTCTACTCGCCTGGCTGTAACTCGACTTCATCGTCCGGGTCCACACCCAAATGAGGTTGCAGATACGCTGCACTAGCCAATTCTCACCTTTCGGGGGGTATATGTCAAAGAATTCTGAACAATAGTTCAGAAAGAGAACAGCCGTTCAGCCTAGAGCCTGACAAGACCGATTGTATTGTGAAACGAGCGCTCGAACGGTGACTCACCGCGGAAACAGCCGGGCCGCATTGTCGTATAAAATCTTGCGCTTGGCCGCGGCCTCAATTGGCAGAGCGTCGAACTTTTCAATGTTTCCCTTGATTGCCGGGACGCCGGGCCCGGGCCAGTCCGTGCCCCACAAGACCTTGTCTGCCACGTCTTCGATTCGTGGGAAATATTCCATCAACTTCTGCGGCGGAATACCGGAAATATCCATGTACATGTTCTTGTGCCGCCGCACGAGGAAAAATGCCTCGTTCATCCACAGCGGTCTCCCCCCATGGGCAAGAATGACCACGAGATTCGGATAGTCGATGCACACGTCGTCGCAGAGCATTGGTTGTGCATGCAGATTTCTCGCGCCAGGAAAAATGGAAGTCCCCGTATGAATCATGATCGGCATGCAGTTTGCCTGAGCTCGCTCGTAAATCGCGGCAAGGCCCCGGTTACCGTCCATGTAATCGTTGGGCGAAAGCACCTGATGCGAGGGGTGCATCTTAATCGCGCGAATCCCAAGTTTGGCGAGACGGTCTACTTCCGCGCCCGGATCTGCAACCGTCCCTGGCAGCACTCCGCCAAACGCGATCAGACGATTCGGCGCTGCGCTGCAATACTTAGCGCTCCAGTCATTCACTTCGGGCGTGAATCCGATAATCTTTGGCGCCACATAGTTGATTAGCCCCGCGCGCTCCACTCCCAAAGTGTCCAGAAATGCAAGAAAGGCTTTCGGATCGGCGCAATAGCGTTCAACATCGGCGTAGTCCTTGCGGCCGTGTTTCATCAACTCATGGGCGGACGGTTTCATCATGTGATACGGCATGATGTGGACATGAATGTCTATGATCGGTTGCAGAGATCACCGCCCTTGTTGAAGCCTACGTTCTCGCTCAGGCGTTTTAGTTGAATCGAACGTACTCAAAATTCAGTGGTTGATTGTTAATCCCGCGCGCCGGCGGAGCAATCCAATTCGCAAACTTGCCTGGCTCCACGACTCGCCCACTCATTAGCGACTGGACGTATGCATAATCTTTGGAATTCGGGAGCCATTCGGATTCGTGGTTCTTCCAAGCCTCTTGGCTCAAGGCTTCTCCATCAGGGCTTATAAAGTGTCCCGCAAAATTGCCAATTGCCCGGTGAAAGCCTTTGTGTGGCAGGGTCAACCGGAAGCGAACGCCCGCATTATCGATAATCCGCTGCCAGCGGCCAACCCCATCGGCAATCTCTTCGATGTAGTCATCGCGCAGGCGTTCGTTCAACGCCGTCAAGGCGGGCACGTTTTTCGTGATGATTTTTCCGCCTGTAACTTCGGACACAGGATATTCCGCATCCGTGAGCACGTGATCGTCGTCCAGCTTGGTTTCGCGAAAACGTCCTTTCAGGCCGCTGGTGAAATAGTTCGCGGCATTCGAAGAAACGTCAGACCCGTAAAGATCAAGAGTCACACTGTAGTGAAAATTCAGGTATCTCTGAATGGTCGGCAGATCGATGACTCCCAGCGCACGCACGTCGGAGGGATCCTCCACCTGGTGTTCCTTCATTACTTCGCAAGTCCGCTGAATGATACGGCCGACTCCGGTTTCGCCGACAAACATGTGGTGGGCTTCCTCAGTGAGCATGAAGCGGCAAGTGCGTGCCAGCGGATCAAAACCGGACTCTGCCAGAGCGCAAAGCTGGAACTTGCCGTCACGGTCGGTGAAAAAGGTAAACATATAAAAAGCCAGCCAGTCCGGCGTCGGCTCGTTGAATGCGCCGAGAATGCGCGGATTATCCGCGTCTCCCGATCGCCGCGCGAGCAAAGATTCGGCTTCCTCGCGGCCATCGCGGCCAAAGTAGCGATGCAACAGGTACACCATGGCCCACAGGTGGCGCCCCTCTTCGACGTTTACCTGGAAAATGTTCCGCAAGTCATACATCGAGGGACAAGAGGCCCCCAACATGCGTTGCTGTTCCACGGAAGCGGGCTCCGTATCACCTTGCGTAACGATCACCCTGCGCAAGGTCGAGCGGTATTCGCCAGGCACCTCTTGCCAGGCCGCCTGTCCTCTGTGAATTCCGAAATTCACTTCGCGCTTCTCATCACGCGGCTGCAGGAAAATGCCCCAGCGATATTCGGGCATCTTCACGTAGCCGAACTGTGCCCAGCCGTCGGGCTCCACGCTGATAGCCGTTCGGAGGTACACGTCATAGTCGTGGCTCTCGTTCGGGCCCATGTCGTACCACCAGCCCATGTAGGCGGGCTGCCAATGCTCGAGCGCGCGCTGCAGGACACGGTCTCTGCCCAAATCGACGTTGTTTGGGATTTTTTCCGTGTAGTTAATCATCGCGATTCCCCCAAGACTCCAGACTCAAAACCGTTCATCACACTCTTTCCCAATTGAACTTCACCGGTGCTCCCGTCCCATATACCTTCAGCGCTCCGTTCGTGCCGACGGCGTTCGGGCGGTTGAATATCCAGTTTTGCCAGGCGGACAGCCGGCCGAAAATCCGTGTCTCAAGGGTTTCCGCCGGTCCGAACCGCAGATTTGCTTCGAGTCCCGTTAGAGCATCCGGCGATTGCGCCGCACGCGATTCGATGGCTTGGCGGATTTCGTCTTCCCAATCGAGATCATCGGGCGCAGCGGTAACCATGCCGGCGTCGAGCGCCTCGCGCGCGGAGAGTTTCTTTCCAATTGCGCCGCGCAATTCCTCTATCTGCGCTTCATCGCTGTAGAATCGTGCTGCCAGCCGAGAGAGTTTGTTCACCATTGGCAGTGGCCCGAAATTCATGTTCGAAAGAGTCATGTTGGGGGCGTTTTCGCCTTCCCGCGCGTCATGCATATAGACCCGGTCGGCTGCGAGCGCCAACTCCAGCAATGTGCCGGCAAAGCAAGACCCTGGTTCAACGATTGCGTAGATGGAACGCGAGGTGAGATCGATGCGCGCAAAGGTCCGGCGCATCATTCCCAGCACCTCGCGAACGAACCAATTCTGCTGGTGATTCAGGATGAATTCGTCGACGGCGAGAACTGCGTCCGCATTTCCCGTGGTCTTGAGAATCCAAAGCCCCAAATCCAGTTCGCCGGCGCGTAAAGTCAGAATGGCATCATCCAGTTCACGCGCCATTTGCAGCGGCCACCAATTCGCGCCTGCGGCAATAACCTTTTCGAGAGTATCCCCGGTAACGGACTCTGGCGCGCGCACCGTAATGGTTGCCGTGCGTGCTTCCCGATTGCATTGCACATCGACGTATCCGTAATGCAACCCGGCGTCATCGATTGTGCGTTTCAGCGGCGTCAAAGCCACACCCTTTGCTCCTGCCGGGCGATCGCTTTGTGCGGCAAGCTTTAGCGCGCGCTGTTTGAGATGGTCCGCAAACTGCTGCGGCTTGACGGCGTCGTCGACGAGCCGCCACTCCTTTGCACGCTGACCACGAACGCCGTCCGAATTCGTGCAGAACATGTCGGCATGGTCGCGGCGCACCTTACGCTTGTCCGTCATCCGTGTCAATCCTCCCGTTCCTGGCAAAACGCCAAGCAACGGCAACTCTGGCAGACTGACCGCCGATGAGCGGTCGTCCACAAGAATAATCTCATCGCATGCCAGCGCCAGTTCGTAACCGCCTCCGGCGGTAGTTCCATTGCAGGCGGCTATAAACTTCAGTCCGGAATGCGCGCTGGCGTCTTCGATGCCGTTCCGGGTTTCATTCGTAAATTTGCAAAAATTCACTTTCCACGCGTGCGAAGACAGCCCCAGCATATAAATGTTGGCGCCAGAGCAAAAAATCCGGTTCTTCGCACTGGTGATGACGACCGCACGAATCTCCGGATGCTCAAATCGAATGCGCTGCAAGGCGTCGTGCAGCTCGATGTCCACGCCGAGATCATAGGAATTCAATTTCAATTTGTAGCCCGGGCGGATTCCGCCGTCTTCGGCAACGTCCATCGTCAAGGTCGCCACCGGGCCGTCAAACGCGAGACGCCAATGCTTGTATCGCGAAGGATCGGTTTGAAAATCGACCGTCTCATGCTGCGCCTGAGATTCTTGAGTCGCGACAAAGTCCACGTGATCCTCCTACTGCAAATTCGCCTGCAACGCTGTTTTCAATCTAGAAAAGCTTTCTTCCACGGAACTGCCGGAAGTGTCTAGCTCAATGTCCGCCTGCCGGTAGAGTGGTTCCCGCGCTTCTAGGATCCTCCGCAAGTCTTCCATTGCCTGGTCGTTCCCGGCCATCGCGCGAAAATCTCCTTGCGCAAGCACGCGCGACATGTGCTCCTCCGGCTGAGCTTTGATCCAAATCGTGTAGCAATGCGTGAGGAGGTAGTCAAATGTTTCTTTTTCAGAAACCATTCCTCCGCCCACCGATAGCACTGCGGATTCATATTCACCGAGGACTTTCGCGAGAGTACGCTGCTCAATCGCTCGATACCCGGATTGCCCATAGAGAGAAAATAATTCCCCGAGGGGCATTCCCGTTTGCTTCTCGATTTCGCCATCCAGCTCGATGAAAGGGACGCGCAACTCCGGCGCCAGCTTCGAACCCAAAGTAGATTTGCCAGCTCCGCGCAGCCCAATTAGGGCGATGCGCTTGCGCCGCACCCTTTCCCCCGGGCTGAAGTCGCGCATCAGGCGAAAGACCACATCTTCGAGGCGATGATGGGGGAGGCGTTCGAGGAATCGCTGGATCATCTGCTTTTCGGCGGGCTGTGCCACTTCGGGGGCGAATAACTCTTCAAGCGAAACATGGAGGGCCGCGGCAATCCTGCGCAGCAACACGATCGAGACGTTTCCTTCTCCTGCTTCGAGCTGCGCGAGATGACGCTCCGAGACGTCCGATTCTCGCGCCACTATCTTGCGCGTCATACCGCGGAGGTTGCGCAGTTGACGAACTCGCTTGCCCAGGAAGAGAAGGAAATCTCCATCGGGAATCGACGTCGTCCGGTGTAGACTCACAACCTTGGAGTCCGGGCTTAGAGGAGTGTTCATGGGTCACAAATCGACATGCATTATAATACATACAGGTGTGGTGGCGTCAAGGCAGTTGAGAGGCTTTCGTCCCCAGCCTTCATTTTGGCGTGTGAAATTGTTCTTTCAACACGTGTATAATCATAATGTTACAAAGATCACTGATACTAGACATATCGATGTAAGAACACGGTTTAAATTGACCTGAACATGCACTATTCTTCTGAGCTCTCCTATCGGCCTCTGCATTTTGGCTTTCACTCTTGAGTGCCTGTTCTCGTGGCTTAGATCGTGAACTTAATGGAGGCTTTCCAATGAAGCTGCCTAACTACGTGAATGGTCGATGGGTTGAAGGCGCTGGCCCCGGAGAACCCCTCATTGATCCAGTCACTGGAGAAGAGCTGGCGAGAATATCTTCGCAGGGCATGGATCTCGCAGCCGCTCTCGCGTTTGCACGCGCTCACGGCGGACCCGCGCTCCGTCAGTTCACTTATGTCCAACGTGCTGAAATGCTAGGTAAGATCGCCGAGGCCCTGGCCGCAAATCGCGACGAATATTTTCGGATCTCACTTTTGAACCTGGGAGCAAACCAGGCCGATGCCTCGTTCGATGTGGACGGTGCAATTTACACCATGAAGTACTACGCGAAAATCGGCCGGGCACTGGTGGATGGAACGATGTTGAAGGAAGGTGCCGTGGTTTCGCTGTCGAAGAGCAACGTATTTGCGGGGCAGCACTTTCTGACGCCCACAAAGGGCGCGGCCGTTTTCATCAATGCATTCAACTTTCCGGCTTGGGGTCTCTGCGAAAAAGCTGCGCCCGCGCTGCTGTCTGGCGTTCCCGTCCTAGTGAAGCCGGCTTCCCCCACGGCTTGGCTGACGCACCGCATGGTGGAAGATATCATGAAGGGAGGCATCTTGCCGCCTGGAGCAATCTCTATCGTCTGTGGCTCCGCCCGTGATTTGTTGGACCACGTTCGCGAAGAGGACATCGTTTCCTTTACCGGCTCAGGTGATACCGCAGCGCGCATTCGATCCCATGAGAACGTCCTGCGCCGTTCCGTTCGCCTGAACATTGAGGCGGACAGCATCAACTCCGCCATTCTTGGGCCCGATTGCGCTCCCGGCACGGATCTGTTCGACCTCCTTGTAAAAGAAGTTGTCCGCGAGATGACGCTAAAGGCCGGCCAGAAATGCACGGCCATTCGGCGTGTCATGGTTCCGCGCCAGCAGTTCAAAGCCTTTGGCGATGCCATCACGGCACGCTTGAGTTCCATAAAAGTCGGTAATCCACGTAATCCTGAGGCGAAGGTCGGGCCAGTCGTGAACAAAACGCAGCAGTCTTCCTGCATGGATGGACTAGCGAAGCTGAAAGAAGAATGTGAAGTCCTTTTCGGCGGTGACAAGGATTTCCAGCCGCTGGACGCTGATGCGCGAAAATCAGCCTTTGTGCAACCGGCGCTTTTGTCTTGCAAGAGTGGACTCGATGCAAAATATGTTCACGATGTGGAGGTTTTCGGGCCGGTAGCGACGCTAGTAGCTTATGACCGTCTGGAGGATCTCATCGCCATCACGCGCCGCGGCTTGGGTTCGCTCGTCGCCTCGGTTTTTTCCAACGATGCGAACTTCACGCACCAAACAATTCTTGGAATTGGCGATCTGCATGGGAGAATCCTGGCTGTCAATTCAGCCGTGGGGGCCCAGCACACTGGTCACGGCAATGTCGTGCCTAGTTGCTTGCACGGCGGCCCGGGAAGGGCTGGAGGAGGGGAGGAACTCGCCGGACTGCGCGCCCTGTTGCTCTACCATCGCCGATTCGTAGTGCAAGGCTCAGCTGATTGCATCACGGAATTGGCACGCTCTTCGGCCGACACCGCTTCCTTGTATTTATGACCTCCGCGGCCCAGCGCCGGTCCGAAGGCCTGTTCGTTGGCGATTCGGTTCGTAGCCGTGCATAACTTGATCTCGCGCTCTCGCCCCGAAATTGACAGGGGTAAAAGACTTGTTGATAGAAATCTTCTTGTAATGATATTGAGCCAAAATGAAATTCCCCGCATCCCATGCAGAGTAGCAATCTGTACATGCGAGGCTTGCAGGATCAAGTATGCGTTCCGGACGCAACGCTGCTCTTCTCCGGGAGAGAGTGCGACCATAGCCTGAAACATTTTGCCGAGGGCCATCCGCCGATGCCACGAATCCCGACAACTGAAGACCGCCGGCTCGAAGAAGCGCGCATCCGCAAGAAACATTGGAAGCGCTGGGGGCCTTATCTTTCCGAGCGGCAGTGGGGGACGGTCCGGGAGGATTACAGCCCAGGCGGCACAGCCTGGGAATATTTTCCGCACAACCACGCGCGCTCTCGCGCCTACCGCTGGGGCGAAGACGGCATCGGCGGGATCAGCGACCGTCACCAGATGATGTGTTTCGGGCTGGCGTTATGGAATGGGCGCGACTCCATCTTGAAAGAGCGGCTCTTCGGCCTCACGGGAAATCAGGGCAATCACGGCGAGGACGTGAAGGAGTATTACTTCTACCTCGATTCAACGCCCACGCACAGCTACATGCGCATGTTGTACAAATATCCGCAAGCCGAGTTTCCGTATGAGACTCTGCTTGAAGAGAACCAGCGCCGCGGGCGGACCCAGCCGGAATTCGAATTGCTCGATACCGGCGTTTTTCGCGAGAACCGTTACTTCGACCTTTTCGTCGAATACGCCAAAGCCGACGTCGAGGACATTCTCATCCGAATCACAGCCGTGAATCGCGGGCCGGAATCCGCTGCATTGCACCTGCTGCCGCAATTCTGGTTTCGAAACACGTGGTCCTGGGGCAGCGACCTTCGTCGCCCGGTGGCGCGAAAGGCAACCTTCCTACCTGGAAACGAGTGCGTGGAATTGCAACATTGGCAGTACGGCAAGCGCTGGCTGCTGTGCGGCGGTGAACCCGAGTTGCTTTTCACGGAAAATGAAACGAATCATGCGCGTCTCTTCAAGGCAAGAAATCGCTCACCCTACGTGAAAGACGCTTTCCACGAATATGTGATTCATGGCAACAAGGCCGCAGTCAATCCTGAGCAGACCGGAACGAAGATGGCCGCGTACCACACTTTGCAGCTTGACCGCGGCCAGTCGGTCACGCTCAAGCTGCGACTCACCGATATCGAGCCTCTTAGCGGGATGGATCTCAACTCCGGGACAGTCGGCATCATCACGTCGCCCGGACACGCCGAGCGCGCCGAACGTGTTCCCGCTACCAATGATTTTGAAGCTGGATTCGACGGACTTTTCGCGACGCGCCAAAAAGAAGCCGAAGAGTTTTACGCTGCAAGAATTCCTAAAGAGCTTTCCGATGATGCCAGGGCTGTCATGCGGCAATCGTTCTCAGGAATGCTCTGGTCCAAACAGTTTTATCACTATGACGCGCGTGCCTGGCTCGAAGGCGATCCCGCCGGCCCTCAGCCACCCCCAGAGCGCTGGAACGGCCGCAACAAGGATTGGACGCATCTGTACAACGACGACATTATGTCCATGCCGGATAAGTGGGAGTATCCATGGTACGCGGCATGGGACCTGGGGTTTCACTGCATTACCTTGGCGCTTGTCGATCCCGATTTCGCGAAAGATCAGCTCATCCTCCTTTTGCGCGAATGGTACATGCACCCCAACGGCCAACTGCCCGCCTACGAATGGTCCTTCAGCGATGTCAACCCTCCGGTTCATGCATGGGCCGCATGGCGTGTCTACAAAATCGAACGGCGCATGCGCGGCGTGGCCGATCGTGCTTTCCTCGAAAGGGTATTTCACAAATTGCTCCTGAATTTTACGTGGTGGGTGAACCGCAAGGATCCCGACGGCGCGAATATCTTTCAAGGCGGTTTCCTGGGCCTGGACAACATCGGAGTCTTTGACCGCTCGGCGTCTCTCCCCACCGGCGGCCACCTCGAACAGTCAGACGGGACCAGTTGGATGGGCATGTACTGCCTGAACATGCTGGCAATCGCTTTGGAGTTGGCGAAAGAAGATCCTGCTTATGAAGACGTTGCCAGCAAATTCTTCGAGCATTTCGTTTACATTGCTCGCGCCCTGAACGATTTCGGCGTTGGCGGAATGTCCCTTTGGGACGACGCCGACGGCTTTTACTATGACGTACTGAAGCTTCCGAATGGAGAAGAGCATTTCTTGAAAATCCGTTCCATGGTCGGATTGATCCCGCTATTTGCGGTCGAGACCCTCGAGCCGGAGATCGTCGATCGCCTTCCTGGGTTCAAGCGCCGCATGCAATGGTTCATAGACAATCATCCCGAAGTGCCAGATCATATCGACACGACGCAGCGTTCGGCGCGTGGCGTGCGCCGGCTACTCTCCCTCGTGAACCGGAAGCGGCTCAAGCGCGTCCTCAGCCGCATGCTGGACGAGACGGAATTCCTTTCGCCTTACGGCGTGCGCGCCCTTTCGCGCCACCACAAGGAACATCCGTACGAAGTAAGTGTGAATGGAATGACAAACCGCGTTGAGTACGAGCCAGCCGAATCCACTACCGGCCTCTTCGGCGGAAATTCGAACTGGCGCGGGCCTATTTGGTTTCCCGTCAACTATCTGCTCGTGGAATCGCTCCAGAAATATCACCATTACTACGGCGAAGATTTCAAAGTCGAGTGCCCCACGAATTCCCGCACCGAATCCGACCTCTGGCAGGTAGCCGCGGAAATTTCCCGGCGGCTCATTCACATTTTTCTGCGCGATTCAAGCGGACGCCGGCCCGTGGCTGGCGGCATTGAACTTTTTCAGAGTGATCCGCACTGGCGCGACCTCATCCTTTTCTACGAATCCTTTCATGGCGACAATGGTGCCGGGATCGGCGCGAGCCATCAAACCGGCTGGACCGGTCTCGTGGCAAAACTGATCGAACAGAGCGGCGAGTAAAATGTCCACGCCGGCGATCCGGCATGCGAAGTTTGTCGGCGCACCGGATTTCAACGTCACGATCGATTCGCAATAACCAAATCGCTTGACTCGCGAGGCTCGGTCATAGGGGAGGCACGCTGATGAGTGCGAGGTTCGAAGGGAAAGCGGTCTTAGTAGCAGGCGGCACAGGTGGATTGGGGCGCGCCGTGTCTCTTGCATTCCTTAGGGAAAATGCCGTGGTGGTTGTCACCTATCGAAAACAGGAGGAGATGGAGGCACTGAAAATCGCGGCCGCGACAAACGAATCGAGACTGGAAGGGCACGCCGTCGATGTCACGGACGAACCTGCCGTCCGCCAGCTAGTAGAGAAAATGCTCGCCAAGCACCGCCGTCTGGACGCTCTTGTGAATACCGTCGGTGGTTACGCCGGCGGCACGAAGTTGTGGGAGTTGGAGACGAAAGTATTCGACCAGATGCTGGCTGTGAACCTCCGCGCAGGGTACGCGCTATCGCGCGCCGCCGTGCGAGCGATGTTGAAAGAAGGCCATGGAGCCATCGTAAACGTGGCGTCAAAAGCAGCGTTAGATCACGCCGCTGGGGCAGCCGCCTACGCCGCTTCCAAGGCGGCGGCTGTGGCCATGATGGACTCTTTGGCGGCAGATATGAAAGGCTGCGGAATTCGCGTAAACACGATTCTCCCCAGCATCATCGATACAGAGACGAACCGCAAGGCCATGCCGAAAGCGGATTTTGCGAAGTGGCCGAAGCCCGAGGACATTGCGCGCGTGATCCTGTTCCTATGCAGCGATGATGCGAGAGTCATTCACGGCGCCGCCATCCCGGTCTACGGAGATAGCTGATACTTTCGCCCAAGTACAGACCCCTGTAAGCGGGCGTGCATGGCCGAACGCGGCGCAATTCCACGGACCAGGAGCAGGTATTGTCAGAGCAAGCGGAAATTCAGTTTGGCCGTGAGATTTGCGGCGATCTCGCTGCCGCCGAATCGCGCGAGTGGCTTGTCACCAACGGTATCGGCGGATACGCCTCCGGCACCATCGCCGGAAGCCAGACTCGCCGCTATCACGGGCTGCTTGTTGCCGCACTGCAGCCGCCCATGGGCCGAACTCAACTCGTCTCAGCCATCGACGAAATCGCCCACTATGCCGAAGCGGATTTTTCCCTCGCCACTCATCGCTGGGCCAGCGGCGCAGTCGATCCGAAAGGCTTTCTCCTCCTTGAGGATTTTCATCTGGAAGGCTCGACGCCTGTTTGGACTTACGCGCTAGCCGACGCGCTTCTGGAAAGGCGCGTCTGCATGCGTCAGGGCGAAAACACTACGTACATTCAGTACACACTTCTGCGGGGAGGCGGGCCACTCGAATTGGAAATGAAAGCGCTCGTGAATTATCGCGACTTCCATTCGCTGACACATGCCGGCGACTGGCGCATGAATATTACGCCGGTAGATCGCGGCGTAAAGGTACAAGCCTATGACGGCGCAACTCCTTTTTATCTGAAAAGTAGCGCGGCGAGCTGTGAGCCTCGCCATGAGTGGTACCTCGGCTGCTATTTCGCCGAGGAAACCGAGCGCGGCCTTGAGGACTATGAAGACCGTCTTTTTGCCGCGCTGTTTCGCGCAAGACTGGAAGTTGGATCGAGCGTCACACTCATCGCGACCACGGAGTCAACGGTCTCGCTCGACAGTGAAACCTCGCGCGCCGAGCGGGACAATCACGATGTGAAGCTGTTCCAAGAGTGGCAAACGAGAAACGATGCCCTTGCGGAAGAGGCCCCCTCATGGCTCTGGGGGCTCATTCTCGCCGCCGACCAGTTCATCGTAAAACGCAGCCTTCCGGAAGAGCCGGACGGCCACAGCATCATTGCCGGCTATCACTGGTTCGGCGACTGGGGCCGCGACACGATGATCGCTCTCCCGGGACTTACCCTTACGACCGGCCGCCTCGTCGTTGCCCGCCAAATCCTTCTTGCCTTCTCGCGATACGTAGACGGTGGCATGCTCCCCAACAATTTCCCAGATGCTGGCGGCAATCCGGCATACAACACCGTCGACGCTGCGCTCTGGTTTTTCGAAGCCATCCGGCAATATGTTGTGGCAACGCAAGACACCGAGACGCTGCAAAGACTCTTCCCAGTTCTCGCTGGCATGATCGATGCGCATATCGCGGGCACCCGCTACAACATCCATGTCGACCCCGCCGATGGTCTTCTCTACGCCGGCGGCCCCGGCGTTCAGCTCACCTGGATGGACGCAAAAATCGGAGACTGGGTAGTGACTCCCCGCACCGGAAAAGCGGTTGAAATTAACGCGCTGTGGACTAACGCCCTCGAAACGATGGCTGGTTTTGCCCGGCTGCTCACGAAAGCGGGCGATGCTTACGAGCAACTCGCAGCCGAATCGAGGAAGAATTTTCAGAAATTCTGGAACGCAGAACGCAATTGCTGCTTCGACGTCATCGATTCACCGGGCATCGGAAATGACGCCTCGCTTCGGCCCAATCAGATTTTCGCCGTTTCCTTGCCGATCAGCCCGCTTGCACCCGAGCGGCAAGAGGCCGTTGTCGATGCTTGTGCCCGACACCTCTTGACCTCGTACGGGTTGCGCAGTCTCGCGCCTGGCGAACCCGGATATTCCGGCCATTACGGGGGCAGCCCCCGCGATCGCGACGCTGCCTATCATCAAGGTACGGTCTGGGGTTGGCTTCTCGGACCCTTCGCGCTTGCGCACCACCGTGTCTATCACGATCGCAAGGCAGCGCTGAGTTTTCTCGAGCCACTCGGCCGCCAGATTCATGCCAGCGGCCTCGGTACGTTAAGCGAAATTTTCGATGGCGATCCTCCGTTCACTCCGCGGGGCTGCATAGCCCAGGCGTGGACGGTCGCCGAAGTCTTGCGGGTTTGGCACGAAATCGCGAGCGGGAAAAAACTTGCAATCCGATAGAAGTGCCGAGTCGCCGAACTCGAGCGTCTATCCGCGAGATTGCAATTCATAGAGTTCGATGAGCACCTTACCCCCATCCGGAGAGGGGACCAGGAAAAAACTGACCCGCGTCCCATCCGCCCCAGGCCGGGTTTCAGGATAGACCGGAGTGACTCTGAATTTTTCTTTCAGGATTTGCGTGGCGCGCTCCACATTGGCGCACCGATACTCCACTTGCTGGATTCCTTCTCCAAATCTGGCCAGGTACTTCGCAATAGCGCCCGAACCTCCTGGTTCGCGCGTCGTCAGAATGTCCAGGGAAATCCCCCCAACGAAATCAAGCTCGAATTCTTCGGCATCCTGGTCTGGTGGTACGTCAGCGAGTCTCGGCGTGCCGTTCGCAACGCGAATATGCCCAAAAGTATCGCGCTGCACCGCGAGTCCAACCGTTATGGCGGGATTTGGTCCATGCAGCACCGCAGAAAGTTCGCTGTCAGCCCACCATTCAGAAACGGCAGAGCCCGCGATCGCCCGGCCCAGACGATAAATGTCGCTCGCGGCCGCAAGCCGTTTGGATTCATCTGCGGACGAAAGGTCCGCGATCGATTGGGCGAGAGGACTGGACATGGAACCGCAGGAATTGTAGCTTGAGGGCGGCACGAAAAGAAGCCGAAGCCGTGCAGCCTTCCTCTTGAGACGCATCGAAAGCCAGGTGCGCCGCATCTGAGGAATATGCCAAAACCAGTTTTGTTAACAGTAGATGACGACCCGGAAGTCCTGCGGGCCATTGAGCGCGACTTGCGCAGCCGTTACGCGGATCGCTATCGCGTCATGCGTGCGAATTCCGGAAGCGCCGGCCTTGCCACTCTGCGAGAGCTCAAAACGCGCAACAACCCCGTGGCCCTGCTGCTCGCGGACCAGCGTATGCCCCAGATGGACGGCGTCAATTTCCTCACCGAAGCCATGGAGATGCACCCGCTTGCCAAGCGCGCCCTGCTCACGGCCTACGCGGACACCAACGCCGCCATCGACGCCATCAACGAAGCCCGCGTGCACTACTACCTAATGAAGCCGTGGGATCCACCCGAGGAGAAACTTTTTCCCGCTCTCGACGATCTGCTGCATGACTGGACCGCGACGTTTCGCCCGCCCTATGAGGGCATCCGCGTTCTCGGCACGCGCTGGTCCAACCGTTCCTACGAGCTGCGTGAATTCCTCGCGCGCAATCAAGTCCCCTATCAATGGATTGACGTCGAGTTAGCCCAGTCCGATCCCGAAGTGCGCGGCCTGATTGATTCCCTGGGGCCGGAGGCCGAAAAACTTCCGTTAATCCTTTTTCCGGATGGTACTCGCCTTCCAGAGCCCCCCCTGCCCGCTGTCGCGGACAAAATCGGGCTGCGCACGCATGCGCAAACCAATTTCTATGATCTTGCTATTGTTGGAGGCGGCCCCGCGGGGCTTGCCGCGGCTGTGTACGGCGCGAGCGAAGGCTTGCGCACCGTGATCGTCGAACGTGAAGCCCCCGGAGGCCAGGCGGGTCTGAGTTCTCGTATCGAGAACTATCTCGGCTTTCCTTCCGGACTCACCGGCCTTGACCTGGCCCGCCGCGCCGTAGCGCAGGCGCGGCGTTTCGGTGTTGAGATTATCGCGCCGCAGGAAGCGGTCGGCATTCGTGTCGAGGGCCCGTACCGGTTTTTGAAACTCGCCGATGGTTCGGAGATCTCCTGTCACGCTCTCCTCTTGGCGATGGGCGTTCAGTGGAGAACTCTGGACGTTCCGGGCATTGATCACTTGCAGGGCGCGGGCGTGTATTACGGCGGGGGAACGTCGGAAGCGATGGCCTGCAAAGGCGAAACCGTATATATCATTGGCGGCGCCAATTCCGCCGGCCAGGCCGCCATGCACTTTTCGAAGTTTGCGGAGAAAGTGGTCATGCTGGTGCGTGGCGTGTCACTTGCCGCCACAATGTCGCACTACCTGATCGAACAAATCGAAAAAACTCCCAATATTGAGGTGTGGTCACGGGCAAGCGTTGTCGAGGTGGAAGGAGAATCGCGGCTCACCGCCATTACCGTGGAGTGCTCTCCTTCAGGAGAAAGAAAGAAGCTGCCAGCCTCCAGCCTGTTCATTTTTATCGGTGCGCAGCCGCGGACCGAGTGGCTTGGCGCTTCGATTGATCGCGACGAGCGCGGCTTTGTTCTTTCCGGCCCGGACCTTCTTCGCAACGGGAAGAGGCCGGCGTCCTGGACGCTCGATCGTGACCCCGGTTTGCTGGAAACGAATGTACCTGGAATTTTTGTCGTCGGTGATGTGCGCCACGGCTCTGTCAAACGCGTGGCCTCGGGGGTCGGCGAGGGCGCAGTCGTCGTGCAGTTCATGCACCAGTATCTGGCAAAGGTCCAATGAGCGAAACGCTGGATCAAGCACGGGTGGAAGCCCTGGTTGGGGAATTGAGGAAGGTGGCGCCCTTCGCCGACCAGCCGCAAGCGGATCTCGAATGGTTTGTGGCGCAAACAGAAGAACGCCATGTCGAAGTGGGTGGAGTCATAGTTAAGGAAGGCTCCCCGGCGGACACCATGCTGGTGATCCTGGAGGGTGAATTCCGGGCCCGGCGCGAGAACGGCCCTCAGGACGGTCCAGTCTTTACTGCCAGCGCCGGGGATGTAACAGGCGTTCTGCCTTTCTCCAGAATGAAAACTGTTAGCGTTACCGGGCGTGCCGTGCTCCCTGTTCGCGCCCTGACGTTCCCGGCCGCTAAATTTCCCGAGCTCTTTCAGCGCATGCCCGAACTTTCGCAGCGCCTTGTCGGCCTTCTGACGGACCGCGTTCGAAATGTCACCAGGGAAGAGCAGCAAAGAGAAAAGCTGGCGGCGCTCGGCAAGCTCTCCGCTGGCCTCGCGCACGAACTCAACAATCCTTCCGCTGCAGCGCGCCGTTCGGCGGCCTCGCTTCGCGACTGCCTGGAGCGCCTGCGCGTTGCCGGCCGCAGTTCGCGTTTGGGCCCGGAAGATTGCGGCTTGCTCGCCCAGCAAGAGGAAGAAATCCGCGCGGCGTTGAAGCCCGTCGAATACAAAGACGAATTTGCCCGCGTCGAGCGAGAAGAGGCCATTCAATCCTGGTTGGAAGGGCGCGGCGTTGCCGAAGCCTGGAAACTCGCGCCTCTTCTCGCTGACGCAAACTTAACGGACGCACAACTGGAGACTTTTGCGGGCGCCGCTGGAGCTTCGCTTGGCCCCGAGTTGACACGCTTCGCCACTCTCCTCGAAATGGAGCGCGTCGCCACGGAGCTCGATCACAGCACCGCGCGCATCTCGGATCTCATTAAGGCCATCAAGGAATATTCCTACATGGACCAGGCGCCGCTCCAGGAAGTGGACATCAAGAACAGCCTGGAAACCACTCTCACCATCATGCATCACAAACTGAAGCGCGGCATTGTGGTCACGCGCGAATTTGCTCCCGAATTGCCGAAGGTGATGGCTTATGGCAGCGAGTTGAACCAGGTATGGACAAACCTTATCGACAACGCCGCCGACGCCATGAAAGAAAAGGGCAAGCTGCTCGTGCGTGCCGTGCGCGAAAATGAGTACGTCCTCGTAGAGATCGTTGACGACGGGCCAGGCATCCCGCCGGAAGTGCAATCGCGCATCTTTGAACCGTTTTTTACGACTAAAGGCGTGGGCGAGGGAAGTGGGCTCGGCTTGGACGTAGTCCATCGCATTGTGAAGAAAATGCGCGGACTCATCGGCGTAAAGTCCGTTCCGGGCGATACACGGTTCCAGGTGCGAATTCCGATTCAAGCCGTGATGTGAGTTTGCGGGAGACAAGTATGGGCGAAAACTGTACTCACCTCGATCAAATCAAGAGCGTAAAGCCAAAGACCAGGGGCTGCGAAGAGTGCCTGAAGATGGGCGATAGCTGGGTGCATTTGCGCCTGTGCTTGAGCTGCGGTCACGTTGGTTGCTGCGACTCCTCCAAGAACAAACACGCCACCAAGCATTTTCATGCCACGAAGCATCCCATTGTCCGGTCGCAGGAGCCGGGCGAAAACTGGATGTGGTGTTACGTCGATGAGCTGATGTTTGAAGAAGGATGACCTCTACGTTTGCTTCCTCGCCGGAATCAGGAGCGACGCCAGCAGGGCGATCAATAGCACGCCCCCCACAATTCCAAGAGATACAGTCACGGGAATGTGAACCCACCGCTCACCGATCATTTTTCCGCCGATAAATGTCAGAACGATCGCCAACCCCTCGTCCAGGAAGCGTAAACGGTCGATGACCCCCGCCAGCAGAAAGTACAGCGCCCGTAGTCCCAGAATCGCAAGTACGTTCGACGTGTACACAATAAACGGATCGCGCGTAATGCCAAAGACCGCCGGGATGGAGTCCACGGCCAGCGTGACGTCCGTAATCTCCACCACAATCAGGACGAGAAACAGGGGCGTTGCGAATAACCGCCCGGCATTGCGAACGAAAAAATGTTCGCCGTGATATTCGTGGCTTATCCGAAGATGCCGGCTGGCGAAGCGGACAATCCTGCTTTGCTCCGGGTGGATATCACCCTTGTGAAAGAAGAGCATGCGCACGCCTGCGTAGACGAGGAACGCTCCCAGCAGATACAGCACCCAGGAAAAATGTTCGATCAGCTCTGTGCCCAGCGCGATCATCACTCCGCGCATGACCAGCGCCCCCACCACGCCCCATTCCAGAAGGCGGTGCTGCAGCCGCTCATCTACAGCAAACGCTCGAAAGATCACCAGGAAAAGGAACAAGTTGTCGACGCTGAGGGCCTTTTCGATCAGATAGCCGGTAAAGAATTCCAGCGCCGGCTGCTCGCCATAAAAATAGAGCACTCCGAATCCAAAGAGGACCGAGACTGCGACCCAGCCGAAACTGGCGAGGGCCGCCTCGCGAATCTCGATCTTGTGCGCGCGGCGGTGGAATACGCGCAGGTCCAGCGCGATCGCAATAGCGATGAAGAAGTTGAACGCAATCCAGTGAAGGGGCGTCCCCATCGTGGCGCTCGACGGCGCTAGGGAGTGGAACCGTGCACGTCGATAGAGTTCAGGTTCGACAGTTCGACGCGGACCGTCTTGCCGCGTTCTATTTTTACGGGAACATCCCAGCGCACCCGCATATCGCCGGCGTCGGCATCCAGGTTGAGCGTGCTGACCCAGTAGTCTCCCGGCGCAAGCCCTGAGACCGTGGCGCGCCCTTCGAGATCCGTATCCGCCTTGGCGGCAAGGAATTTGATTTGCGCCACATCGGGTGCGAGACGCTGAACGCGCTTGCGGTGGTCATTCTGGAGCACCTGCCACTTTTTTTGGGGATTGACCGCGTCAAGCTCCATCTCGACCCCCGAAATGGTCTCGGGCCGCTTCCGAATGAATTTCCTGAGCGCGGTAAAGTAGTCTTCTCTCAATTTTTTGTATTTCTCCGGGTGCTCTGTCTGGTCGATCTCAGAAAATTTTGGTTGGGGGAAACCCATCGTCACGCCGCCGCTGTTTGTGCGCTGGTACGCCAGCAGAAACTCCGGAGTGTTGAGGATGTCGTCCGCCGTAAGCATTTTGTCGAGTTCTGGTTCCGTGAGGTCGAGCGTGTCATGCGCCTTGAGCCACGTTCGCAGCTCCGGAGAAACCTTAAGCCCGTCAATAAACTGATCTCGCTGCGGTGCCGGGTCCTTCTCTTCCACTTCCTTCACGATCTCCGAGTAACTTTTGGTGAGGATGTAAAACGTGAACTGGCGCACCGGCTCCGGCCGCGCTGCCGTCGGCGTGATGCGCGCGACGAATTCGAGCGCGCCGCCACCGCTTTGCGCCCGCGCTCCATTTACAAGAGCTAGAGTGGATAGCGCGATGCCAATCGTAAAAACCGCTGCTTTTCTCATGTCAAAATCGTAACAGAATTGCAAAATCAAAAGGCAGAACTTCCCGCGTCCATATCCTAAACCGCGAAGTCAGGGTTCCTTTCCCGGACCTGCGTCTTGTTTATCCACCTTTGGCTTTGTTCTTGAGGATCTTGGCGAGCTTTTCTATTTCCTCGGTTTTCTTGACCATATGGACCGAGAGCACTTCTGTCGTCGTGGTTTTCTGGACTTCTTCGCGCAACTCGCCTGTCAACTGGTAAAGCCGCTCGACCCCTTCCCGGAATTCCTTCTCGTCTTGCTGCATGCGAGCCCGTTTGGCAGCGGCCATGGCTCGCGGGTTCGAATGCACCTCAGCCGGGTTCGGAGTCTCGGCCGGCTGCGGCGGCGGAGGCGGAGTTGGAGGATATTGAGCGAGCAACCTGCCCTCCTCCGCCGCTAGAAAGCCGACCGCTCCGGCCATCGCCAGGACAAACACGCGCCTCGTTTCAACCATACTGCCCCCTGCTGGAGAGTTAACCGTGAAATTTATACGATGCTCATGAATTGCTCAGTGCATGGCAAAGAGCAGGAAGAATAATGCCGTGGCGAGGCCGGCTAGCACGACTCCCGCTACAATTCGGAACAGCAGTGACGAGGGAACTGCGGGAATGGGGCCGGGCGGCCTCTTAGACGGAAACGGCGGATCAAGAACGCCCACCCCCGTCAGTTTGCGTGGCGGGCCGCCACCGCGGGCCGAAGAAGCCTGCAGGTCAAGTGCATACTCGTTTTCGACGAAGTCGTAGGGCACGTTAAAAAATGCTACTCCCTTGCAGAAAAACTGTCTAGAAGAGGCGGAAGACCGCTTCGACCGTGACCCAAGCCGGCGCGGCCCGGCCCGCGCCATCATGCGCCGGCACAAATTTCCAGCCGCGAATTGCTTGCTCGGCGCGCTCATCAAGCCCCAGCCCGATTCCCTGGACGATCCGGATTTGCGACGCGCGTCCGTCGGCGCCGACCAGAACGCGCAGTATCACCCTGCCTTGTAGTTTGGCTTCGCGCGCTTCGTCAGTGTATTGCGGGTCTGGGCAGTACGCGCAACTTGGTAGCGTAACCCCGCTCCGGTATCTCGATTGCAATTCACCCAGCCCGCCCAGTCCATCGCGCGGACCGTCGCCCATGGTGCTCCCAGGGCCGCTGCCGATCGTGTCGGAATCGCCTGGTCCCGGTGAGTTCGTCTCCTCGCTCATCCACGGCAGGCCGATCTTATTAACTGGAGTCAACACTGGCGCCGCGGCTGGATCGAGTATCGTCGGTGGCACCGGCATGTGTACTTCCTGTTTGGGAGGGAGCGACGGCCGGATGATTTGAATGGAAGCAAGTGGCGCAAATTCTCCAGCCGTCGTCGGAATCGGCACACGGGCCCCTCCGCTGCCGCTTCCCGGGTCAGGAGCACGGCCGGCGCTCGGCGCAAACAAGTGCGACGGGAACGGAAGTCCTCGCAGAACTTTCCTAGCGCCATTTTCCTGTGGTCCTCCAGGTTTGAACGGATGCGTGGCAAGCAGCGCCAGCGCCAAGATGATAGCCGCATGCGTTAGGAGAGAAACGGCCTGGGCGCGGCTCATGCGTGCCGACCTCCCAAAGCGCAAAAGATGTAGCGGCGCGCCATTCGCGGAACTCATCTTCCATTTCCCGGGAGTCATGGCATCGCGAAAGTTTCCGCGGATGCGTTGAATCAGGGTATCTCTTGAACTCACTGAGGAAAGCAAGGAACGCACGAAGGAATCGCGCATGGGCAGGCCTCCGCGCCCACCTCAAATTTGGCCGCACTCCTCGACGAGGCGGGCTGCGAACGCGTGGTGAGAAGCCCCGCGGCGCCGATTGGTTGCCCGCAAAGGATTCGTTTGGTGATGACTCGGTGAAAAAGCATTGCCACAGAAAGCACGGGGTACACAAATAGCCGGAAGGCCGCGCTAGATTTTTCGAGTTATGCGGGCAATAGCTTGCTAGTAGCTAGTAGAGATGGAAAGTAACTTCAATTTGCACGCGGCAATTGACCGGCTTGCCGCTGGGGCCTACCGCCGGCCGCATCTTCCAATTCTTTACTTGCGCAATGGCTTTTTCTTCCAGTCCGAGACCCGGCCCTTTGAGAACCTGCGGGTTCAGTACGCGCCCATCGGCAGTAACCGTCACGTCGAGCAACACCGTTCCCTGGTACTTGGCCTTTCGAGCTTCGTCAGAATATTCCGGCTGCGGGCAGTAGATGCACATCGGCGAGCCGACCCCGTTCAGGCCCGCGCGGAAAACTCCGCCGCCCGTGCCGCCGCCTTCGCCGGGGCCAAGGCCCCCGCCGGATCCGCTGCCGATACCCGTACCATTCCCATTCCCCAGTGAATCCGTGACGTTCTTGGCCAACGGATCACCGAAGTTCGCCATATTTGGGCTCTGGATCTTCAGATCCGGTGGACCGAGCAAGGAAGGATCCATTGCCAGCTTGGGATTCAAATTCTGAATCTTCGCCTGAGGCGGCGTGAATTGTGTGTACGAAAACTTGGGCAGCTTCCCCTTTGACGTCGGAGTCAGCGTGTGGTTGTTTGCCCCGCCACCGCCGCCGGCCTTGTCATTACCCGCGGGCAGCTTCGCTAGATAAGGCGAAATGTCGATCGGCGTGGCGCTGACCTTGTTCTTTGCCTCCGTCGAAGCAGGCAGTACATTCGTGAAAATCGGAATCACCAGCAGCCCGATCACCGCGATGTGCAGGCCCACCGCAAGCATCTGGCTTGTGCCAAAGTTTTCATCCTTCGACCAGATGTCTTTCACTTTCATCGGCCGGATTCCAGGCGGCAGCGGCGCCTGCTTCGGAGGCGAGAAAAAGTCCCTGAGTCGGTCGCCGAATCCGCCAAAATTCGCTCCCCAGGCTACGGCCAGCTTGCTGTTTACTCGCCCTCTGGATGCCGGGCCAGGACGCAAGAATTCCGCCAGGTTACCCGCCATTCCCGAGCCGAAATTCGTCTGTGTAAAGGGCGCATCCTTGCGCTCCCGCACTTTGACCGGGCGTTCCGTCAGGAACTGTTTCAGGTTCGACCAGAAATTGTCCGGGATGAGAAGATCGGGTTTCGTGAACTTCGGCACCGCCGATGTCGGCACAGGAATCGCAGGCCCGCGGCCCGCGGAAGACACCTTGGGTTTTGTGATTTCAGGCGGCAGCAGATTGATAAATTTGCCCGGCACCGTTTACCTCTTCAATTTAGACGCACGATCCCCATATTCGGTGTACCTGACCATATGATTCGCGCTGGCGGGTAAAGGTTGCGCGTCCCATGCGGCTGACACCGGTTGCCATTCATTGTAACATAGCTGGTTACGCTGCTTCCCGATGTTTCCCGCCGTATACCTGTACAAACGGACGGCATAGAAGGGATTTACAATCGCTCCAATTATGGCCGAACCACTCGAACTCAAGAAAACGCTGAACCTGCCGAAAACGGATTTTCCGATGAAGGCTGGCCTGCCGCAAAACGAGCCCAAGCAGCTCGAAGCCTGGCACGGTGGAAACATCTACGAACGTATTCTGGAGGCGCGCAAAGGCAAGCCGCTCTTTGTTCTGCACGACGGCCCTCCATATCCCACCGGCGAAATTCATCTCGGCACCGGCTTGAACAAAATCCTCAAGGATCTGGTCGTCAAGACCAAAAGCATGGCAGGGCACTACGCGCCTTACGTGCCCGGGTGGGACTGCCACGGCCTGCCGATTGAAACCCAGGTGGAAAAAGAGCTGGGTGGAAAAGGGAAAGTTCCGCCAGCGGAATTCCGCAAGCTGTGCCGCCAATTCGCCCTCCGTTACATCGAGCAGCACAGAAGAGATTTCAAGCGCCTCGGCATTTTCGGCCGGTGGAACGATCCGTATCTGACGATGAGCCATGAGTACGAAGCCACCATCGCCAGCGCGTTTCTCGATTTCATGGAAAAGGGATATGTTTATCGCGGCCGTAAGCCTGTTTACTGGTGCATTGTCGACAGCACCGCGCTCGCCGAAGCCGAAGTCGAGTACGAAGATCACACCAGCCCTTCAATCTGGGTAAAGTTCACAGCCGTCGTTGGCGGCAGAGGCGAAGCCCCGAAAATGGGAGCCGATGTCAGCGCCGTTATCTGGACGACTACGCCCTGGACCATTCCGCACAATCGTGCGCTCGCCTTTCATCCCGACTTCGAATACGCCGTCGTTGAAACCGAAAAAGGCGCCCTGCTTCTGGCCGCCGATCGCGTTGCAGCGCTTCAAGCCGAATGCGGGATCAAGCAAGCCAAAGTTCGCGCCACTTTCAAGGGCCGCGATTTCGATGGCATGAAATTTCAACACCCATTTCTTCCCATTCACGTGCCTGGCATTCTCGCCGATTACGTTACGCTCGATCAGGGCAGCGGCGTCGTTCACACCGCTCCCGGCCACGGCGCCGACGACTTCTATTCCGGCCAAAGGTATGGGCTGGAGATCTACGCCCCGCTCGACGACAAAGGCGTCTACCTTGAAGGCTTGCCCGAATACAAAGGCAAAGACGTTTTCACCGCGAATCCCATCATCGTGAAATTGCTCGCTGAGCGCGGCGCTCTTCTTGGAAATCACGAATACAAGCACAGCTATCCGCACTGCTGGCGCTGCCACAATCCGGTAATTTTCCGAGCCACCGAGCAGTGGTTTATTAAAATGGACCAGGCCGCTCACGGAAAAGAAAAATCCCTGCGCCAGGAAGCGCTCGAAGAAATTCACGGCGTGAAATGGATTCCCGCCTGGGGCGAGGACCGCATGTACGAAATGATTGAGAAACGCCCGGACTGGTGCGTCTCGCGCCAGCGTTTCTGGGGCGTGCCCATCATTGTTTTTTATTGCGAAGGTTGCGGGACACGCCTCGAAGATTTCAAAGCTCTGCGCAATGTCGTCAAATGGTTTGAAAAGGAAGGCGCCGACGCTTGGTACCAGCACACGCCGGAAGAATTGCTCCCTGAGGGAACAAGGTGTTCTTGTGGCTCCACGAAGTGGCGCAAGGAAAACGACATTCTGGACGTATGGTTCGATTCCGGCTCTTCGAACCTATCCGTGCTGAAGGGCCCCGAGTGGCCCGCCGACGTTTATCTCGAGGGTCCCGATCAGTATCGCGGCTGGTTCCACAGTTCGTTGCTCGTTGCCACCGGCGTGCGCGACGCTTCGCCCTACCGTGGCGTCGTCACCCACGGTTGGACGCTCGACGAACAGGGTCGCCCGATGTCCAAGTCACTCGGCAACGCCCTCTATCCCATCGAAATTTGTGAAAAGTGGGGCGCCGATCTACTTCGCCTCTGGGTCGGCTCCGTCGAGTACCAGGCCGACGTAAAAATGAGCGAGCGCGTGATGACGCAGCTCAGCGAGGCCTATCGCAAGATTCGCAACACGTTCCGCTTTGCCCTCGGCAACCTCGGCGATTTCAATCCCTCGGGCGATGTGCTTTCGAACGATCAACTCGAGGAAATCGACCGCTGGATGCTCGATCGCACAGCCGAGCTTGTCAAGAAGTGCCGCGAGTGGTATGCGAATTACGAATTCCACCGCGTCTATCACGCCATCCACGACTATTGCGTCGTGGACCTCAGCGCCTTTTATTTCGACGTGCTGAAAGACCGCCTGTACACGAAGGCGCCCGGAAACAAATCGCGGCGCTCCGCGCAAACTGCCGTCTGGAAAATCTCTAGCGCCTTGGTCCGCATGGCTGCGCCGATTCTCGTTTTTACGTCCGAGGAAATCTGGAAGTATTTCCCGAAATCCCAGGGCGAACCCGAAAGCGTCCACATGACGCTCTTCCCGGAAGCCGCAGCACTTGCTTGTGGAATCGCCAAGGACGCTGCGGAAAAATGGGAGCGGCTCGCTCAGGTCCGTTCGGCCGCATTGGTGGCGCTTGAGCAGGCCCGCGCCGCCAAGATCATCGGTGGCGGCCTCGAAGCGAAAGTCTACCTCCACGCCGGGCCTGAAGCAGCCGGCCTGCAGAAATTACTCGAAGAAAAAAAGCATCTTCTCCCTGCGCTCTTCATCGTTTCTCAGGTGGAAGTCCACTCATCGGCGATTCCCGCATCCGTTTCGGCCGAATCATTGCCGGGCCTGACGATCAAGATCGACCGCGCCGACGGCGCCAAATGCGAGCGCTGCTGGAACTACTCTATCCATGTCGGTGAGAACCCACGCTACCCAAAGGTCTGCGAGCGCTGCTCTGAAGCCCTCGCCGAAATCGAAAACGACGGATCCGCAAGCGTCGCGGTGACCTAAAGTGTTCATCTCCCCTGTTTCCCTTACCTCGCATACTTCCTTTACTTCATGACTCTTTCCTCCCGCCTCCGCTTCCTCTGGCTCACCGTCGCCGTCGTCTTTCTCGACCGCGCAACAAAGGCCTGGATCGAATCCCGCCCCAGCGACCACTTTCCGCTCCCCGTCATTCACAATTTTCTCTATCTCGTTGACTCCCGCAACCCCGGCATCGCCTTCAGTTTTCTCGCCGGTCTCTCCTCTCCCGCCCTGCGCATGTTTCTCATCTGCGGCTCCCTCACCATCATCGGAGTCATTACGTGGCTGCTCGTCGCTGGCCGCGATAGCAGCTCCCTTCACGCCGCCGGACTCGCCCTTCTCCTTGGCGGCGCCACTGGCAACGTCACCGACCGCATTCTCCACGGAGCGGTCACCGATTTCATCGAGGTCTATGTTCATTTCCTTCCGTGGCAGACCTTCAATCCTTGGCCCGCCTTCAACGTCGCGGATTCCACCATCACTATTGGTGCCATTCTCATCCTTCTTGACGTACTATTTGGCCGCCGTTCTGAACCACCCCGTTCAGGTTCATGAACGCCGCAGCCGAGGAGAAACTCTGTGAGCCGATGGAACAGTTTCAATCGCCGTGAGTTTCTGTCCACCGCCCTTGGCGCCGCTGCCTCTTTTTGCATCCTGCCTCCCGGCCATCGCCAGATTGGAGAATTGCTCGAAGCTCAGTCGAAGTTCGCGCCGTTCCAATTTCCCGAGGAGTTTATTTGGGGCGCTGCCACCGCCTCCTATCAGATCGAGGGCGCCTGGGCCGAAGACGGCAAAGGCGAATCGATCTGGGACCGTTTCTCGCATACTCCCGGAAAAGTGAAGGGCGCCGCCACCGGTGATGTTGCCTGTGATTCCTACCATCGCTATAAGGAGGACGTCGCCCTCCTCAAAGCGCTGAACTTAACCAGCTATCGTTTCTCCATCTCGTGGCCGCGCATCCAGCCCGACGGTTCCGGCGCTCCCAATCCCAAGGGCCTCGATCACTACAAGCGCCTAGCCGACGCTCTTCTCGAAGCGAAAATCCGCCCTCTCTGCACGCTCTACCATTGGGATCTCCCCCAGAAATTGGAAGAAACCGGCGGGTGGCCCAATCGCGATCTTGCCGAGCGCTTCACCGATTACGTTAACGTCAATGTCCGCGCCCTTGGCGATCGCATTTCTCACTGGTGCATCTTCAATGAGCCGTGGGTCTTCACGTTTCTCGGCTATGCTTGGGGCATTCACGCGCCTTCGCGCAAGAATTTTGCCGACTGTATGCGTGCCACGCACGTTGTCAACATTGCGCAGGGCCAGGCCTTCCGCGCCATCAAAGCCATCAACGCTAAACTTCAAGTTGGCACTGCTTTCAGCATGGCCAACTGCCAGCCTGCCACCTCAAGCGAGGCCGATCGCCAGGCCGCCGATCGCGCCCACGCGCTCGGCGGGCGTCAAATCCGGCGACATGGAACTCTGCCGCGCCCCGCTCGATTTTCTCGGCATCAACTACTACCGCCGTCAGCTCGTCTCCGCCATTCCTCCGGGCGCCGGCGAAGACGCTACCGGCGTCCACAATTTCGACGGGCATGAAGGCCCTCTCACCGATTTTGCGTGGGAAATCTGGCCGGACGGCTTTCATGATCTCCTTTTGCGCATCTCCCGCGAATACAAAACCACGCCTGTCGAAATCACCGAGAACGGCTGCTCTTATCTCGACTGTCCCGACGAACACGGCCGCATCCCCGACGACCGGCGCATCCAGTTCATGCGCGGTTACCTCCATGCTCTCGGCCGCGCCATGCTCCACAGCGTCAACGTCCGCGCCTATCATCACTGGAGCCTGCTCGACAATTTCGAATGGGCCGAAGGCTACGCCCAGCGATTCGGCCTCACCTACGTGGATTTCCGAACGCAGAAACGCACCATCAAGGACTCCGGCCACTGGTACGCGAAACTCGCCTCCACCGGCAGCCTCACCTAGGCTGTTGGAACACCATCGCTGGAAACCACTTTGTCTTAAACAACGTCATAAAGTTATGATGAGAACTATTCTCGCAGGCATTGTCCTGGCGGTTTTCGCCGTTCCGGTCCTGGCGCAAGACCCGCCGCCAACGGCTTCTACCCGGGGCGGCTGCGGCCCCAGCGAGACGTATTTCGACGTAAAGACAGACCGCAAGCAGCACCCTGTGGCACCCACGGATAGTGGCAAGGCGCTCGTCTACATCTTCGAGGATATTGAGCGTGGTCCCACAATGAGAGTGGGACTCGATGGCGCGTGGGTCGGAGCTAACAAGGGCAAATCCTATTTTTCTTTTCGGTGGATCCTGGCGATCATCAAGTGTGCACAAATTGGCAATCGGGCACCTTCAAGGAAACGTCCAAGCGCATTGGTTCGGCCATGACTCTCAAAGCAGAAGCTGGAAAAACCTATTATTTGCGAACCCAGGTCTATGAGCGAAGCGAGCAGGACCGCAATGTGAAACTGGAACCGCTTGAGCCCGCCGAAGGCCAGTTCCTTATTTCCGCTTCCGCGTTCAGTACCTTCCGCGCCAAAACCTGATTGGCTTTAACTATTGCTGCGCTGGCCAGCTACGCGCCATTCAGGTGTCTCCCATCTTGTTTTTGCAGCATCCGCCCGATTGCCTTCGCGTTAGTGGTGGAGCATACCTAGAGCGGCTGCAAACTGCCTCGAAGCTAGCCGAGTGTAGGAAAGGGTGGATGAACGAGCTCAGGACGTGCGAACAGGAACGTAATCGCACTCTAAGCCCAAACGCTTGGAAGGCGCAGCACTTTCAGCGTGAATTGCAGGTGCTCCTCGTCCCTGCCGTTTCCATGATTTTGATTTGAAGCATAGCACCCTCGCCCCGCGCGCTTGAGTCATGGGTGGTTCGTTCTAACAGCGACAGAATCCATCGCCCAGCCATCATACGGAGGAAAGATGCGCAAGCTGCATGCCGTGGTGTGGTTGTGTCTCTCATTGTTTCTTGCTTCGAATGTTCAAGCTCAAGGCAATTCCGGCGCGAACAATGCGGAGTTGAATGGTAACTATTCATTTGTGTTCAGTGGAATCACCGGAAGTAGTAGCGGCACGTCCGTTTTCGCGGCCGTGGGAAGATTCACTGCGGATGGATCCGGAAATATCACCAATGGCGAACTGGATACCAATGGTGTCGACCCCGGAGCCGTGCTGACCGCGCAAGCGTTCACCGGCACCTACTCGATCGGCGGCGACAATCGGGGTTTGATGACCTTGAATATTCCCGGCGGTGCAAAAGTCGCCTTTGCCATGACGGCCAACGGTAACGCCCAGTTCATCGAGTTCGACGCTTCGGGAGGAACGGGAACGATTGGATCGGGAACAATCGAAAAGGCGGACGCTTCCGCATATAACGCCGCCGCCATTTCGGGTGACTACGCGTTTGGTGGCGCTGGATTCGACGACTCCAACAATCGCGCGGCCATTGCCGGCCGCTTTACTTCGAACGGCGCGGGCGTTTTGACCAACGAGGCCGGCGACGTCAACGCTTATGGCACTACTTCTTCGATGACATTTTCGTCTGCGAATTATAGCGTGTCCGATACTTCTACAGGGCGGGGCACAATCAACTTCGCTTTCTCGATTGGGGGATCGCCATTCAATTTGAATTTCGTATTTTACGTTGTGAACGCAGGAGAGCAGTTTGTGATGGTGAGTGACCCGGTTTCCGCTTCCACTCCGTTGCTGAATGGCATTGTGCTGCGGCAACAAAGTCCCGCAGGAGGTTTCTCCAACGCCTCGCTGAATGGCGGCACGGTGATTTACATGACGGGATTCACTTTTTGCGGCAATGGATCCGGCCGTGCTTCTGATGCGCTCGCCGGTTTGCTCACCTTCGACGGCAAAGGCGCCCTCAACGCCGCCTTCGATGAAAACTGCGGCAGCCTCTCCAATTCCGTCAGCGGCTTGACTGGGACGTACAGCGTTGCAAGCAATGGCCGCACATCCATCGCGGTCGCGAACGGTGCCGTTGCGTATTTGGTGAGTCCGAATCAAGCATTCCTCTTCGCCACGGACAGTTCCATTGTGTCCGGCCTCGGCGAACCCCAAGCGGCGACGTCGTTCACGAATGACGCACTGAAGGGAAATTATGCGGGCGTGGCGACTACGCCAGCGTCGTTTGGCGTCCAAGTTTTCTCCGGTGAGTTCACGGCGGACGGCGCAAGCCCGACTGGCAACTTGACCGGCACGGAGGACATCGGCGCTTCCAGTGGACCAGTCTCGGGCGCAGTGTTCCAGGCTGCCTACTCGGTAGCCTCGTCGCCAACGAATGGGCGAGGAACCATGACCGTTTCTTCCGGAACGGGAGGCAACGCCATCATTTATATGATCTCTGCGTCCGCGTTCGTGGCCATTTCATTGAACGACCCGAATCCCGCCGTCTTGCTCTTCGAGCGGGCTCCAACGTCAACTCCGCCTCCATCCGTCTCCCTGTCCTCGCTATCGCTGAATCCCACGAACGTCACCGGCGGAAATTCGTCCACTGGTACGGTAACTCTGGGCGGGCCGGCTCCATCAGGTGGCGCACAAGTCGCGCTTTCCAGTAGCGACACTTCAGTAGCCACAGTGCCTTCCAGCGTGACGGTCGCGGCTGGTGCCACCAGCGCAACGTTTAGCGTCTCCACAAGCACGGTCACTGCATCGACCACAGTCACGATCTCTGCGTCTTACGCCGGTGTGACCAAGACGGCTTCGCTCACCGTGAATCCCGTTCCTCCGCCTCCACCGACTCTGTCTTCGCTGACGCTGAATCCCAGCACTGTTGTCGGCGGCGTGCAATCTTCCACAGGCAAGGTCACGTTAAGCGCGCCGGCACCTGCAGCTGGAGAGACGATCATACTTTCCGGCAACAGCGGCGCGGCCAGCGTGCCTTCCAGCGTGTTCGTTCCGGCTGGTGCAAGCAGCGCGACCTTTACCGTGAACACATCCATCGTTCTCATTTCGACTTCCGCTGCTATTTCGGCTTCGTACAACGGCACGACGAAGACGGCAACTCTTACCTTGCTGCTGTAGCGGACGCTCGCCTTGGCTCGTGAGCCGCGCCTTGCCTGGTTCCAAGCGCGCGGCTCCATTGGCCTTAAAAAACGTTGTCGCGGATTGGGGGAAGCAAAGACATCCTCTTACTTCTCGGCGCTTGCCAGGGGCTTCAACCGTTCCTTGTTGATCTTGAGCACCATTCCGGCGTTGCGGTCCGCCACTTCGCTCACTTTGTATTCCGCCGACGTGCCAAGCACCTGCGCGACCTCGGACGGCGTCAATTTATATTCCTCCGTCAGCCATTGCGCCATGTTCGACGTGGCGCCGCGGAACGCATCATCCAGCGACCCCGCCAGTCCCATTGCCATGAGGTGCGTCGCGGACTCCACGCGCGGCCCGGGGACTCGTTTCCCCGGAATCACATCCACGGTGAACTCCACGTCCATCGACGTTTCGAGAGCGTTGCCATTGAGCTCTCCGTCGCCTTGCAGCGCGTGCCCATCGCCCACGTACAGCAGCGCACCTGGCACGCTCACAGGCAAATAAACCGTTGCGCCTTCCACGATCTCGTTGAAGTCCATGTTCCCGCCGTAACGTCCGGAATCGCCCGAGCCCGGAGCCGCTTGCGCGACGTTTGGCGCCACGGCCACGCATCCTAACATCGGGCGTAGCGGCACAGAGTAGCGCGTCAAATGCTCGGCCGGTTTTTCCGGCGTAGCTACTCCACGCTCCGCGTCCAGATGCCAGCGCACGGATTTGCCGCCGTCCTTCATCTTCACCGCCAGGTCGCTGTCCACCGCGCGCCCCACGAGAAAGTCATCGCTCTCCGCCCAATCCCGATTCAGCCGCACCCGCGTAAAGTGAACCGCCAGCGTGTCCCCCGGCGCCGCTGTCTCCACGTAGAACGGTCCCGTCTCCGGATTTCCTCCCAGCACGCGCGTAGCGCCCTTTTCGTCTTTCCCGCCAGCATCCACGGTCGTGGTGTGCACGCTGTCGCCGGGAGCGACCGTCAGCACCGGTTTGTTCAACGCAGAGAATTGCCGGGAGAAAGTAGTGGGCACAAATTCATGGCGCTTTACCAGTCCGGCTCGCCGCGCCGGAACGAGTTCCGCCGTGAACTTGTGCGTTTCCAGATGCGCCGGGTCATCCGTGTGAGTAAACACCACTGTCCCGGTGATCGTGCCGCCTTGCAGCATGCCTTTGCCTTCGTCCGTCCCGCCCTGCGCGTCCTTAGCCAGGAAATAAATCGTGTTGCCTTTCAGCGATCCCTCTAGCTTGTCGCCATCAAAATCACCAGTCAGCTTTTCTCCTTCCTGCTTCAGCTCCATGCGGAAGTAGATCGTCGAGCCATAGAAATCAGTGTTCACCACCCATCGCCCGGAAACGCTGCCACCTGCGGGCCGCGCCGCCTCTTGCGCCTCGCGCGCCGCCAAAATTCCTGGAACAAGCATCAGCAAGAACAAAACGTTGCGCATTGTGGTTTCTCCTCGCCGCCACATTCTAGACGACCCCACGCGGCACCCGTTAGCCACTTTCCCCGACGGTTGTGGCGGCGAACCAGAATGTGGCGAGGGGGGGTGCACGCACCTCCGGTTCGATGGATGTCACATCAAAGGAAAAGACTTGCAAATGGGTTCCACGTAAGTGATTGGAAAGAAAGGCAGCGAAGTGAGGTGAGTTCCAGAATGGGAGATGTATACCCCCTGTCGCGACGAAAAAGGCGCTGAAGCAATTGATTCCCAAAGGGTTCTCGACTGGCCGTTGTGTAGAAGAGCGGGCAATCTTGAGAAAGAGAGGTCGCCGAAAAAAAAGGCGGACAATTCAAAACCTGGACCACAGGGGTTGGCCACTTTTCGCCACCCGCTGGCGTCAGAGTATCCAGTGGGATTTGATCCATGAGAGTCATTCTTTGTAGGAGAGGGCTGTTTGCCATGACGTTGGCCGCTGGCGCTGTACTCGTTCAAGCCAAGCAATCGACTCCACCCGCCCAAACGCAACCCGCCGCCCAGCAAAGCGAAGCTCGAGCTAGAATCAGCGTCAATTCGGAGCTTGTCGTCCTCCCGGTCACGGTCAAAGATCGCCGCGGCAATCTCGTCCCCGATCTTCAGAAAAACGACTTTCGCATCTTCGACGATAACGTCGAACAGGTCACCGACGTTTTCACTGGCGAAGCCTTTCCGCTATCGCTTGTCGTCCTAGTCGACGACGATTTGAAATCGCAGGACGCCGCCCAGATGGCTCCCACTCTGCGCGCCATCACCGGCGGAATCAGTCTCGACGACGAAGCCATCATCTGCCGCTTTGACCTCTCGTTCTATCCGGGCAATGGGTTTAGCAGCGACTTCAACAAGCTGTGGGCGGATCTAAAGGATGCCCAAGATCACAGCGGCCCTTCGACCTCCGGCCCCGTCCCCTTCGTCACTCCGCCATCAGCCCATGTCCGTGGAGTGGGCGAACCGCCCCTGGCCGCGCCGACTAACCTTGGTTCCCGGCCAACCAAAGCTCTCGACGATGCCGTCCATACTGCCGCTGAGTTGCTTCACGATCGTGGAGCCAGTCGGCGCAAGATCATCCTTCTAATCTCCGATGGTCTCAACGGGCCTCAATTCAACCACCATACCTATGCCGACACTCTCGAGGTTCTCCTCCAGGACAACATATCTGTATACAGCCTGGCGGTTGGCCATTCCTTAAAACGAAAGTTCTCCCGCCTGGTCAATTATGCGAACGATTCCGGTGGCGACATCTATTACGCCGTCCAAAGCGCCGCGATGGAAAGGCTCTATTGGCGAATAACGGAGGAAGCCCGCCACGAGTACACCCTGGCCTACGTGCCTCACGGCAACAACCGCAACGCCAGCTATCACAAGGTGGAAGTCCGTACCATGCGTGAAGGTGTCACTGTTAAGACTCGCCAGGGGTACTACACCGGCCCTCTCGTCGTTCCGGCAAGGCAGTAGCGTTGGCAATCCCTTACAGGACGTACCTCTCATCACAGCCTGCTACAATTGGCCTGTGCTGGCGGGGGCTCAACCCGAGATTCATGAACTTCTGGCGTTAGATACGGACGCGGGGACGCGGCTGGACCGGTTCGTGGCCGCGCATCGCCCGGAACTCTCGCGCTCGCGGGTGCAAGAACTCATCGATGGCGGCCATGTCCTCGTCAATGGCAAACCTGCGAAGCCTTCGCAGAAACTTCACGGCGGGGAATTCATCACCGTGTGGGCATATCCGCGGCCGGCGACACGCGCCGAAGCGGAATCGATTCCGCTGGATGTGCTCTACGAAGACGACGACGTGATCGCCATCAACAAGGCAGCGGGGATGACCGTTCACGCCGGCGCGGGAAACGTTTCCGGCACGCTCGTCAACGCGCTTCTCGGGCGTGGGCAAGCGCTTTCAAAGGGTGGCGATCCGCTGCGGCCGGGAATCGTTCACCGGCTGGACAAGGAAACGTCTGGTGTGATCCTGGTGGCCAAGAACGACGCGGCTCACGCGAAACTCGGCGAGGCGTTTCGTCAGCGCGCCATCAAAAAAACATATCTGGCGCTGGTGCAGGGCGTTCTTACGGGGAAAAGCGGCCGCATCGAACTGGCGATCGGACGCGACCCGATCCATCGCACGCGCATGGCGACGCAGCGCAAGTCCTGGCACGGAGCGGAAATCGCCAATCCACGTGAGGCGCGCACGGATTGGAAAGCACTCGCCAAAATCGGCAGCACGACGCTGGTGGAAGTCCAACTCCACACTGGGCGCACGCATCAGATTCGAGTGCACTTCGCGGCGCTGAAGCATCCGGTGGTGGGAGATACGCTTTATGGTGCAGCGCGGGAGTTGCGCGTAGGTAAGCTCGATTTGCCACCGCTGGGGCGAAATTTTCTGCACGCCGCAAAGCTGGGCTTTGCGCAGCCGCGGACCGGCGCATGGATCGAAGTTCGCGCGTCGTTGCCTGCGGAATTGCGTGATTACTTGAAGAAACTTTGCGACGCTGCGGGAGAGTCGCAGAGCCGAATTGACGCTGCGCTGACGGGATACCTATAATCGATGCACATGCGACGAATCATTACTTCCATCTTTTTGGGGCTGGCGCCGCTGCTACTTCCGCTGACCGACCGGGCACAGCAATCTTCGCCGGACAAGCCCCAAGCGTCCTTACCGGACGCGAAACTTCAGTCGCCCGCGGCGGCGCAGCCTGCCCCGCCGAAGCAGGAGTCTGCCCAGCAGAGCGATCAAACCATCAAGTCGGTCGTCAACCTTGTCGACGTGCTCTTCACCGTGCTGAACCGCCGCAACAAACTTGTCCCCGAACTCGAAAAGAGCGACTTCAAGATTTGGGACGACAAGTTCCCGCAGGAAATCCGTTACTTCAGCAAGCAGTCCGATTTGCCTCTGCGCATCGGCATGCTGCTGGATACCTCCAACAGCATCCGCGACCGCATCAAGTTCGAGCAGGACGCTTCGATCAATTTTCTTTTCAGCGTGCTGCGCCACAACAAAGATGAAGCGTTTGTGATGACTTTCGACGACGAGCCGCAAATCGTGCAGCCCTTCACCGGGGACGCAGGAGCGCTGCGCGACCAAATCACCAAGACACGCGCGGGCGGAGGCACCGCGATTTACGACGCGATTTACGAAGCGTGCGTGAAGGAGCTGAGCCATCCGCCGCGCCCGCCGGGCGATCAGCCGGACGTGGTGCGCCGCGTAATGATTCTCATCAGCGACGGCGAGGACAATTTATCGAACCACACGCGCTCGGACGCCATCGAAATGGCGCAGCGCACGAGCGTAGTCATTTACACCATCAGCACCAGCACGCAGTGGGTTTCGCTCTCGCAAACCGATCCGAGCAAGCTGGCAGACCGCAAGTATCACCTGACGGACGGTGACAAGATTCTCCAGGACCTGGCCGAGGAAACCGGCGGCCGGGCGTTTTTTCCGTATCACGTTGACGATTTGGACCAGTCGTTTCAGGACATCGGCGACGAGCTGCGCAACCAGTATTCCATCGCCTACCTTCCGACGAACTACGTTATGGATGGCCGCTACCACAAAATCCGCATCGAAGTGCCCGATCACAAAGGCTACCAGGTGCGCGCCCGCCGCGGCTATTTCGCCCGCGCCAACGCCAACACGCCGGTCACGCCAACTCCTCCGAGCGGCACAATTCAGTAATTTACTCTAAAAAGTATTTTTGCGCGGCGATTCGAAAGTCAGCTTGATTATTTTAGCGGGGAATATTGCGCAGCAAGACCGCGTCGGAATCGGCGTGGCCCCGTCCAACCGCAAGCCGCGTCCCGTCCTTCGAATATCCGTATCCACCAATTTTCTCCGAAGTGAAGTGCGTGAGCTGGCGCCGCGCCGGTCCATCGAGTGGCTGCACCCACAGATTGTCGACACCCTTTTCCCGCACCGCATAGAGGATCGCCTTACCGGAAGGCATAAACGCCAGGCTGGGGAGCGCGCGGGGATCGAATTCGAAGGAAGATTGTTTTCCATCCTCAACAGAATAAGTAACGAGGGCAGAGATGTGATCCGATTCGCGTGCTTCAAATGTGGCGACGGTTTTGCCGTCGGGCGAAAGGTCATAAGGTTCGGAGGGGGACTTGATAATTGCTTCGGGTGTGCCGCCGTCGATGGGAATGCGCTTGAGGAAATGGTTTTCAGCGGCGTCGATGAAGTACAGCCATTTGCCGTCATGCGAACAGACCGGCACACGATCGTTGACGCCAAAAGTGAGACGCAAGAGGTTTGTGCCATTGGAATCGACACGCCAAAGATTGGTCTCGGCGCCACCGGACCGGCCGATGCTTCGAAACACGACGTAGCGCCCCTGCCCGCACGAGGCGACCTGGTCCACCGCATATTTCGGCTCGGAGAAAATGACGCGGTCTCCGCCGGATGGATTGACCAGGCGGATGTCGGAGCCCTGGATAAGGAGGACTTGAGCGTCGGGCGTCAAGTCCCAACTCCGAATGGGCAGAGTTGAAGGTAATTTCAGCGGATTGAAATTCTCGAGCGACCCCGCGGATGCAATCTCCACCTGATATCTTGCCTGGCTCTGATTGGCAGCGATGGATTGGCCATCCGCGGAGAGGCTGGGATGAAAGTAGTCGTTGGTGTCGGTGGTTAAGAGATGGAAGGCGCCGTCAGGGAAGGAAACGATGCCAATTTGTCTGCGCCTAAATCCCGTTTCCGCCATGGCGGCAGAGACCAGGAGACCGGTCATGTCCGGGAGCCAGGCGGGCTCGTTATAGAGGCGATCCTTGGCAATGGCTACCCGCTTCATGGAGCCGCTCGCGACGTCCACGGCGAGGAATCCGCCGATATCCTGGGGCGTAGGCTGGACGATAGGAATCACAATAGTTTTGCCATCAGGGGACCAAGCAAGGGTCAGATTATCGACGTGAAGCTCCGTATGATGGAAAAGATCGCGTTCGAGTGTGCCGTCGCGCCGGGCGATCTTGAGGTCAGCCACATGGGAATCGCCATGTTGATGCAAGTAGGCGAAGCGCTGGCCATCGGGTGAAAACGAGACGGGACTGTCCACGTCTTTTATAAGCAGGCGCGGAGTTCCACCCAGCATGGGGGCGTCGTAAAGGGAAGCAATGGATTGCTCGGAGTCCTCGCGGCGGACGAAATAAATGTAATTCCCGTCGGGAGAAAACGTGAGCCCGCTGTAGCGCGTGGCAGCAGGCGTGACGACTTGAGTGTTGCTGCCCGTGGGAATGTGCCGGAGCCACAGGGACTGCAAGCCGTTTTCGTCGAGGACATGGAGCAGGTATTTTCCATCGGGGGAAATCCTGGAGAGGAAGACGTGACCGTTGTTGGTGAGATTTTCGACTGACATTTGTTCGATGGGAAAGACTGTTTTGCGTGGCAGGAAAGAATAGACGCCGAATGCGGCAGCGACGACCAATAGGAGGGCGGCCCCAAGCACGAGGCCGGTGCCTAGCTTGTTCTTGCCGGCGGCGGCGATGAGGATGGAACTGCTTGAGGGCGCGCGCGGAGGCTCACCAGGCGTGACGGCGGGCGCGGACAACTGCGTTGGAACGCGCGTTGAAGAAGAGGTGACGGGAGCGTTTTTGGCGGAGTCCAATTCGCGCTGCAAGCGTTTGAGGTCGGCGCGCATTTCGGCTGAGACTTGGTAGCGCACGTCGCGATCCTTTTCGAGAGCCTTGTTAAGGATGCGCTCGAGTTCGGCGGGTGTGCCGGGATTCAGGGCGACCGGAGCTACGGGAGCGCTGTGCAAAATGTTGTCGAAGACGACGGCGCTGGTGCTGCCGGGGAAGGGAAACTTGCCGGTGGTCAATTGGTAGAGCACGCCGCCGAGGGAAAAGAGATCGCTTCGAGCGTCAAGTTCCTCACCACGCGCTTGTTCAGGAGACATGTAGGAGATGGTGCCGACGGCGGTGGCGGGACTGGTCAGAAGCAGGGTCTCGGGATCGCCGAGAGTTGAGCCGTCGAGGCCGGCGTGGTGTTCGGGGAGGAGCTTGGCGAGACCAAAATCGAGAATTTTGACGGCGCCGCGCTCGGTGATGAAAATGTTGGCGGGCTTGATGTCGCGATGGAGGATGCCCTTTTTGTGGGCGGCGTCGAGACCGTCGGCGAGCTGAATGCCGATGTCAATGGTGCGCGGAATGGAAAGGGAGCCGACGGGGATGAGATTGTCGAGGGTTTGGCCTTCGAGCAGCTCCATGGCGATAAAGGTGCGGCCATCGTGTTCTTCGATGGCGTGAATGGTGCAAATGCCGGGATGATTGAGCGCGGACGCGGCGCGGGCTTCGCGAAGGAAGCGTTCGAGAGCCTGTTCGTCGCGATGCGTGGTCTCCGGAAGAAATTTCAGGGCGACACGGCGGCCGAGCTTGGTGTCTTCAGCTTCGTAGACGACCCCCATGCCGCCTTTGCCGAGTTGGCGGAGGATGCGGTAATGGGCGATGGTTTCGTTGAACATCGGCAAGGAATGAAGAAAGGATGGTAGACGGTCGGGGGATTGGGGTCAATTCGTACTGTGTTGTACAATGCTCGGCGTTTCCCCCCTCCAAAATCCTGAGAGGAGCTTTGGCCTCATGTTCTGTGACAACAAATACCAGTCCTTGCAAAACAAAGCGGGGTTCACGCGAAACATATATCGATCCAACCGAGCCGCTTACGCGACTATTGTGTTGGCTGCGACTCTGTTGCTGATGGTCTGTGAGCCTGGCGCTCGCGCGCAAGCGCAGGACGTCACAAGCAAACTGAGTGGTTTCGACTCCTACATGGAGCAGGTTCTGATGGATTGGAACACGCCCGGAATTGGCGTGGGCATCGTGGTCAACGACAAACTGGTTTTCGCCAAAGGCTACGGCTATCGCGACTACGAGAAGAAGCTGCCCTTCACGCCGGCGACGCTGTGCCAAATCGCGTCAAACTCAAAACTGTTCACCGCCGTTTCCGCAGGCATGCTGGTCGAGGAAGGCAAGCTGACTTGGGACAAGCCGGTGCGCGATTCGGTTCCAACAATCCAGTTTTACAACGATCAGCTCAACAACAACGTTACTCTGCGCGACATGCTCTCGCACCGCACGGGAGTGACGCGGCACGACTTGATCTGGTTCAAGTCGCCCTTTACGAGGAAGGAGCTGTTCGAAAAGCTGAAGTACCTCGAGCCGCAGGAGCCGATGCGAGAAACGTTCCTCTACAACAACCTGATGTATGCTGCCGCCGGGAACATCATCGAACTGAAATCCGGGAAAACCTGGGAGCAGTTCGTGCGCGAGAAAATCTTCACGCCGCTCGGCATGAGCACGACTACCTTCACGATCTCCGACATGACGCAGCATCCTGACCATGGCGTTCCGTACCGTGAAAAGCGCGATTCGTTCGAGCTGTATAAGATTCCGTATTATGAGGATACCGAGGGTGTGGCCCCGGCAGGCGCCATCATTTCCAATATCGATGAACTGTCCCACTGGCTGATCGCGCTGATGAACGACGGAAAATACAACGGCAAACAAGTCTTGCCGGTAAGTGTGCTGAAAGCCACGTTGCAACCGGCCATTGGTTTGCCGAACACCCTGGGAGAGGCGCTTGGATTTTGGGAGTTGCTCAACCCAGCTTATGGCATGGGGCGGCAGACCGCCGCCTATCGCGGTCATCTGCTTACATATCATGGGGGCGACCTTCCCGGATTCCATTCGCAAGTCTCCTTCATGCCCAACGACAAGATTGGCGTGATCGTTCTGGTGATCAGCGATCACAGCGCCCCGCTGTACAACATCGTCAGCTACAACGTCTATGAGCGGCTTCTCGGCATGGACCAGACACCCTGGAGCGAGCGCCAGCTCCAACAGCGGCTCGCAGGAAAGAAAGCAGGCACCGAAGCGCGCGCGAAAGCTGGCGGCGACCGCGTTGCGAACACCAAGCCATCTCATGCACTGGCCGACTACGCCGGTGACTATGAAAATGCGGCTTATGGCATTCTCAAAATCGGACTCAAGAGTGACGCGCTGCAATTCAGTTTTCACTCGTTCGATTTTCCTCTGAGCCACTTCCACTACGATCGCTTTGACACGCCTGATGACGAGCAATACGGCAAGTTCTCCGTCAATTTCCGGACGAATCCCCAAGGTGACATTGACGCTGCCGTGATATCACTGGATCAGGCAGAAGTTGTATTCACACGCAAGCCCGAGACGCTCGACGCGGCGCTGCTCGAAAAGCTTGCGGGAGGATACATGACTCCGACCAAGGTCAAATTTGAAGTGCTTTACCAGCCGGGGGCCGGTCTTTCGCTTTCCTTCCCCGGCGGACCTCCCATCAAGCTGATTCCCCTCAAAGGGCTCAAGTTCAGGACGCCGCAATTTGCCGATATCATCTATGAGTTTGTCATGGAGAATGGCAAAGTAACCGCGCTGAAGCAGCGGAACCCGTCCGGTGAATTCACGTTCCCGCGCCAATAAGCGCGGAAATGATCTGACAAGCGCGCAGTCATAGCAGCCGATAGACTAAAGGGCCCGCGCCTGTGATCGTGCGTCTGGTCGGAAACCCAATCAAGAACAGAGTCCACTGAAATTCACTCCCCGAGAGGAGCTTTGGGCCGCTGTGACGTGCCCGAAGGGAGCGTCCTGGTGGAGGAAAAAATAATGCTTGACATATTCCCATATGGGAATATATTATTGGGGCATGGCACGAGCGGCGACCACCTCGGACGCGTTTAATGCGGTGGCGGAGCCGCGGCGTCGGGCTATCCTGAACTACCTCGCGCTGCAGGAGCGGCCCGTGGGGGAAATTGTGGATTCTTTGGGGCTGGAGCAGCCGTCTGTATCCAAGCACTTGCGCGTGTTGCTCGAAGTGGGCCTGGTCAACGTGCGCCGCGACGGCCGGCGGATGCTGTATCGAACCAACGCCGAAGCAATTCGGCCGCTTCACGAGTGGACGGAAACGTTCGAACGCTATTGGCGTCATCAATTGAGTCGCATTAAGGAGCGGGCCGAAGGGAAAAGCAATCCGTCAAAGGATTCGGGACCGAATTTCATTCCACGGAGGAAAAATGATTTCGACAGCAACAAGAATTGAAGACTTGACACTGGGCATCACAGAGGAAATCAACGTGCGCGCATCGTTGGACGCAACGTTCACGGCGCTACTCGAACAGTTGGGGCCGTACAACGGGGGTCCTAGTAGCGGGCCCATGCCGATGAAGCTCGAAGCATGGCCGGGCGGGAGGTGGTACCGCGACTTGGGCGACAACAACGGCCACTTCTGGGGAGTTGTACAAGCCATCAAGCGCCCAACGCTACTCGAGATTACGGGCCCTTTGTTCATGTCCTATCCCGTCGTCTCGAATGTGCAGTACCGCTTGAGCGAGAAAGATGGCGGGACATTGCTCACCTTTCATCACACGGCGCTTGGACTGATTCTGGACGAACACCGCAAAGGAGTTACGGGTGGCTGGAAGCACATCAACGAAGGTGTCACGAAGCGGGCGGAAGCGGCGCGTCCCCGGTGAGCGCCATCGTCGCAAAAGGAGGGATTTTATGTGTCCGGCGTGTATCGCGAGTGCAACTATGGTGCTCGCCAGCCTGATGTCGACGGGTGGATTAACCGCACTCGTCCTGAAGGTTAGAGCGAACAGGGGCACAAAGAGTTCAGTACAACACACAAATCCAAAGGAGGAAACATGGGCCAGGTAACGAACGAGCAGGTGAATCTGATGTTGCGGCTGTACGAGGACCGGCGCGAGCCAAAGTTGAGAGAAGCGCGCGACTGGTTCTCGGCAAACTTCCAAGTGAAAGCTGCCGACGACTTGATACGCGTGTGTCCTCCCGGCAGCAAGGAAAACACATACATGCGTATGGTGCTCGGTTACTGGGAGATGGTGGCCAGCATCGTGAACCGCGGACTCATCGACGAAGAGTTCTTCTTCGAAAGCAATGGGGAACAGTGGGTGGTTTGGGAGCAGGTGAAGCCGGTAATTGGCGCGTGGCGCGCCATGTTCAGCAGCCCGAACTTCCTCGCCAACCTGGAGACGCAGTGCAATCACCTGGAGGCCTGGAGAGAAAAGCGCAGCCCAGGATCCAACGAAGCTCGCGCAAATGCAACAGGCAACGCAGGCACAAAAGGCGCAGGCCGCCGCCAGTTAGAACCGCAGTTCGCCCAGTTATCGGTAACAGCCAGTGGGTGCGGGGCTCGTCCGCGTCTGGCAGGGCTTCCGCATTCACGGGGCGCAAGAGTGTCTTCGATGAGAGACAAGCAGGAGAGGAGAATCAGTCATGGCAACAAGAGTGATGGAAAACCCAAAAGTTGTGTCGCCGGCGGAATGGCTGGCCGCACGCAAAGAGTTGCTGAAGAAAGAGAAGGAGTTTTCGCGGCTGCGCGACCGGTTGAGCAAGCAGCGCCGCGAACTGCCTTGGGAGAAGCTTGAGAAGGTATACGTCTTTGATGGACCTGAGGGCAAGGGGACGCTTGCGGATCTTTTCGGCGGCAGAAGCCAGTTGATTGTCTACCACTTCATGTTGGGTCCCGGGTGGGCGGAAGGCTGCCCTAGCTGCTCGTTCATTTCGGACCATATCGACGGCAGTGTGGTGCACCTTGCGGCGCGCGACGTGAGCCTAGCCGTGGTTTCGCGGGCGCCGCTCGCGGAGATCGAGGCGTTCAAGAAGCGGATGGGCTGGCGGTTCCTTTGGGTGTCGTCGCACGGCAGCGACTTCAACTATGACTACCAGGTGTCGATGAAGAAGGATGAACTGGGAAAAGGCGAAGTTTATTACAACTACGGAATGCAGCAATTCCCCAGCGAGGAACGGCCCGGCACGAGCGTGTTTTACAAGGATGCGGCGGGCAATATTTTCCACACCTATTCGAGCTACGCCCGGGGACTAGACATCCTCATCGGCGCATACAACTGGCTGGACCTTACGCCAGAGGGGCGCGACGAAGAGGGGTTGAAGCATGGAATGGCCTGGGTGCGGCACCACGACAAGTACGATGCAGGCTACAAGGTGGACGCAAAGGCCGAGTACGTGCAACCCGCCAAAGCCTCAGATGCCGCAGGCAGTTGCTGCGAGCATCATTAGCCGTGAATGTCTCTGTTTACACGGAAAGTCGACCGGTGGCGACACGGACGCGTCAATTCTGAAGCACGAGTCCGGGTTCAGCGTTGCCACTTGACATTTCGGAAGGCTACTCTTTCGGTGCGTAGTAGCCTCTGCGGGCGAGAACTTTCAATTCCTTTTGCGTCGTTTCCACTTTGATTTTGCGGAATTTTCCATCGCGCGCCGCGTTTGTGGGGTAGTAGCTGAGCGTGTATTGGTCGCGCAACTCCTCAGCGATCTGGTCGAATGCTTCCTGCAGGTGCTTCATCGATCCAACATCAATTACGCGGCCGCCGGTTTCCTCCGCCATTTTCTTGGCGACGTCGGGCCGCGCGCCGTAACCGGGATCGTGCACCAGCAGGATGTGAATCACTGCGTCCGTGCGCTCGGCAACTTCGATGGCTTCCTTCATCTCTACTTTGCTCCCTTGATCGTCGGCGTCGGTGATAATTACAAGCGCCTTGCGTCCGGCCTCGGTCGCCAGTTTCTCGGTGCACGCCACCCAAACAGCATCGTAGAAAGCCGTTCCACGCAAGCCGCGCGTGCGGGATTCGGGCGGCAGCGGCCCCGCATTGACCATGCTCACGTTCGGTGCGTTGATACGCGCGCTGCGGATGGCCCGGTCAAGCTGGGCTCGGTCATCGGTAAAATCGGAAAGCAGGTCCACGTCGGTCCCGAACGAAATCACCATCGCTTCATCGCCCTTGCGGAGGACTTGGTTCAGAAAGCCGGTAGCAGCCTCCTGCTCGGCGGGGAGACGATTCTCCTCGCTAAGGCTGGTATCGATGAGCAACCCGAGGGTGATGGGCAGAGCCCTCTCGTTCGCGAAGAAGGCGATCTTTTGCTCCCGGTCGTCTTCGAAGACATGAAAGTCTTCCTTCTTCAGGCTGGGCATGATGTGTTTCTTCTTGTCGCGGACCGTGGCGAAAATGTTTACGAGGCTGACTTGGCTCTTGATCACCGGCGGTGCTTGCGCGGCAGGCTCCTGCGATGTGGCAGGAATCGATAAATTCACCGCAACCGTTGCCGTCACACAGTGCATCAAAAGCTTATGCATCGATTGCATGTATACTTTCCTCAGCGAGAGATGCCCGGCTGTAAAAACCCCGCGGGGTTACTGCCGCCCTGTAGGATGCCGCGAAGCGGTGCGATGGATGCGTGACTAAAATCGCCGGCGCGGATAATTTCAATAGGAAGTTTGGCTTGAGGACTATGAAAAGTCTACGAAAAACGGTGTGGATGGCTGGAGCGCTGCTCCTGCCTGCGGCCTTTGCCTATCTTGGCGCGCAAACGACAGGGCAAAGTGCTCCTGCTGCAGCACAGGAACAGAGCACTCCGCCTGCCCAACAAGCCACCATTCGCATACCGGTTAACCAGGTCATCGTCCCTGTCACCGTAAAAGACGGGTCAGGCCAGCTCGTCCCGGACCTACGCCGGGATGAATTTCGCGTCTTCGAGGATAACGTCGAGCAGAAAATCGCTTCCTTTATTGCCGACCCCGTTCCCCTTTCCATGGTCGTGCTGATTGATAACGATCTAAAATCCAGGGATGCCAAACAAGTTGGGGAGAGTCTTATTGCCATTGTCGGCGGCCTGAGCCTGAACGATGAAGCCTGGGTCTGTCGCTTTGACCAGCGCTTTCACCCGGGTAAGGGTTTCATCAACGATCGGGACAAATTACTTACAGAGTTGCAGCGGACGCATCTGGACGCCGAACCCTCCGCAGGACCCTCCAGCGCGGCCATTGCCAATAGCCCTTCGATTAACGGGCACTCCGCTACCGGAGATGCGCCGAACATCGCCGGAGGTCTGACGAATCTCAAGAACCAGCCGACCAAGGCGCTGGACGACGCGGTTTATGCCGCGGCCCAGTTGCTAAAGGACCGTGACCCGGAGCGCCAGCGGCGCAAGATTATTTTTCTGATTTCCGATGGCGTCAACGGACCAAAGTTCAATGTGAATAACTACGACACGGTGCTGAAGGAACTGCTTCGCTACGACATTACCGTTTACGGAATTGGCGTGGGCAGCGCCTTTTTCGAACGGAGATTCGAACGTCTCTCCAAATACGCACACGATACGGGCGGCGATGTCTACTATGGATTGAAGAGCCGGGCCATGGAAGAGCTGTACGCCCGGGTCACGGAAGAGGCTCGCAACCAGTACACGCTGGCTTACGCGCCCAGCGGAACGGACCGCGGACTGGAGTACCATTCCATCGAGGTCCGCGTGAGGCGCGAAGGCTTGACCATCCTGACCCGCGAGGGCTATTACGCCGGGGCTATACCGAGATAGCCGTTCTTTTTTGATGCAAATTGTCTTGACTCTTGCGTGAACCACTCGTATATGAGGTTAGAGGCCAGTGGCTGGCGGTGACGCTGGTTGTCTGCCCAGACTGAGGAGGAATTTCGCATGAAGAAAAAGGCTAAGAAGGACGAGAAAAAGGTCCCTAAGAAAAAGAAATAAGTGATCTGCAAGATTTCGCAGTCCAGGCGCCCTGACTCAGGTTAGGGCGCCTCTTCCTTTTTTACCTCGACAACGGAGGAAACGACGAGTCGGTCACGTCTTGGCCGCCGCTGCTGCTTCAACTGTTCCCGGTAATCCTTCCATTGCGCGTTCGCGAAGATAGAGAAACAACGGGAACGCCAGGCTCACTCCAACTGCGCATAGACCGACTGTCGGAAGCCAACGGAATCCTATCGGGAGCCGCCGTCCCTCGATACGCATGAATACCAAGAGGACTACGGAAGAGACGAGCACGTCCAGCCCGAAGAACGCGCTGACTCGGTTGGCGAAGAGCTGGCGTACCAGCAGCCCGAGCGGCAGGCCATTCTCCATGACCCACGGGACAAATTGCGAGTAGGGGATTGCGGCGCCGAGAACGCAAAGGAACAAATAAATATTTTTGCGATTCACAGGATACTCTCCAATTCGTAGAGCGTTGGGAGTTTGCGGATACTCTTCCAAAAAAACTTGCTTCAAGCGGTCAGCGTTTCTTCATGCGCCGGGCAAATCGGCCTGTAGGCGCAATTGCGGCAGATGAAGCCCCGTTTCGCCGGGAATTCTCCGGCACGCATGTCCGCAGCCGCTTCCTGCACGATTCTCTGCGCTTCATCCAATTGCTTGGCGTCCCGCGTGGTTTCTTGCCGCTGATTGTCCTGCAAATAATGAAACACCAGTCGCACCGGGTTCAGCTCCAAAATCTCCTTCACTGCCAGCGCATATAAGCTCAGCTGCAGATCTTTCTTCGCGTCCACATCCTTTTTCGGACGTCCCGTCTTGTAATCCACGATTTCCACGTCCCGCTTGTTCCCCAAGGAATTGATTTGGTCAATGCGCCCCTTGATGATCACATTGTTGTCGAGGGGCAATTCGAACCCCTTCTCTTGCACCAGCGCTTCCGGGGGTTCCTCCATCATGCCGGCATGGAACGCTCGTAATTGCTCCAGCCCGTCCTTCTTGTATTCCTCTTCCTGATATGCGTCTTCAAATCCCTTCGAATTCCATTCCGTCTCAAAGATTCTTTGCACTTCTTCAAACGGCAGCTTCACGCCTTTGCGCAGTTGGTCCACAAAGCGTTTGATCGTCGTGTGCATCACGGCGCCAAAGCTCATCGCCGCCTTTGGCCCTTCCCGTAGCGACCACAAATACCCGAACAGGTACCGTTGAGGGCAAGTCCGGTAACCGTTCACCGCCGAAGGGCTGAGCGTCAGTGGCTCCGCGGCCGGCGGATGGAACTCCTCCGCCCAATCCGCGATCCGCGAAAAAATCCTTGCCGATCCTTCGGCGGCCGGAAAAAGCTCCGAATCTTCCCAGAGGTTTTCCTGTAACCCATCATCTCTTCCAGCAGGTGGCAGCTTTGGCATGAGTTGACGCACATCCTGCCGCTTTACCGCCGGGTCCATCACCATGTCTTCGATGAACACCGGCACTTTTCCTTTTTTCTCCGTCATCGTTGTGATGGTGAGCCGCTCTTCCGCTCGCGTCAGCGCCACGTAAAACAGCCGCCGTTCTTCCTGGATATGAAACTGCTCCGCGGGGGCGCCTTCTTTCATAAGCTCCACCGGGAATTCGAATACGCGTGGTCGCTCGGTGGCCGGAAAAGCGCGGTTGTTCACCCGCAACAGAAACACCTGCGGAAACTCCAAGCCCTTTGCTCCATGGACGGTCATCAACTGCACCGCGTCTGGCGGCGCGTCGTCTTCCAGGCTCACCACTCCGCCAGCCTGAGCGTAGTAATCCAGGTACTCGATAAACTCCGTCAGGCCGCGCGTTTCGCTTTTCGGTTCCCACTCCTTCATGAATTCCGCCAACCGTTTGACGTATTTTCGGTCGTGTTGGTTCGCGCGCTGCGGGATCTCCAGCCACTCCGTCAGAACTCCCAGAATCTCTCGTGCCGTGGAGCGCTTCAGTGTCTTTCTTTGCGAAGAAACAAATTCCACCAGTTGCCCGAGCGCCGCATGCGATCGGTCGAACGCCAGTTGACCCTGGGGTAGTTGCAAGAGGTCGTAGATAGCCTTTTTCTCTTTTCGCGCGCGCTGCGCCAGGCGTACCAAATCCGCCGCTTCCAGGTGCCATGCCGGCGCTGCCAGCACACGCGCGCAGGCAATGTCGTCGTACGGCGCGGCGATCAGCCGCAGGTAAGCGAGCACATCCCTCACCAGGGGGTGCTCCAGAATGGAGAGTCTCGTGATCACAAACGGAATCTTTCGCCGCGACAGCCCTTCCACCAGATGATCCCTGTGCGCATGCTGGCGGTACAGCACGGCGAAATCCTTCCAGCGCCGTCCCGCTCCATGAATGCGCTCCAGTTCGCTCGCCACCCATAGCGCTTCTTCTTCGGGAGTTGCCAGCTCGACGATGCGGATCTTTTCGCCCGGAGGTTTGTTTGGCGAGAGGATTTTCTTTGGAAAGTCGGCGCTTACGGCGTTTTGCCCGATCACTTGCATCGCTACGCGCAGGATGTTCGGCGTCGAGCGGTAATTCTCCGTCAGAGCCACGCGGAATGGCGTGGAGTCCTGGCCTTCCTTCCATCCCGCAAATCGTTCCAGGAATAACTTGAAACTCCCGAACGAAGCTCCGCGGAACCGGTAAATCGCCTGATCATTGTCGCCGACCGCGACGATATTCCTGGCCGGTCCGGCCAGCAGCTCCAGCAGCCGGAGCTGTCCAATGTTGGTATCTTGAAATTCATCTACCAGGATGTAGCGGTATTTTCTTTGAAGAGTCTCGCGCAGTTGCGCGTCCCGCTCCAGCAGGCCAACCGCTCCGGTGATCAGCGAGCCAAAGGAAACCCGGTTCTTTTCGTGCAGCAGTTCTTCGCTTGCCCGGTAGGCGCGCGCCAGTTCCTGCTGCAACGCAATTGATTCCAGGCGTTCCGCGAGAGTGTCTTCGTCCAGCGTTTCCCGTTCGGACTCGAGACGCGCTGCCAGCCCGTTGGCATACCGCTGATAGTCTTCGCCGGACACCAGTTCGTCCTGGCAACGCGAAAAAAACTCTACGAAATCGTTCAGGAATTGCCCGGGATCGGCCAATCTCCGGTATTTTTCCAGTCGCAGCCGCCGCAAGTTGCGCCGCAGCAGGATCCAGTGATCGAACTCGTCCAGCATCACTCGTTGCGGGTCGGCCTCCGCCAGCAGGGTCTCGCAGAAAGAATGAAACGTTGCCAGCGTCACCGCTTTGCCACGCTCCCCCGTGGCCTTCACCACGCGGGCTTTCATTTCGCCGGCAGCTTTCTTCGTGAAGGTCAGCCCGAGAATGTTTTCGCCGGAGAGGTTTTCGTCCGATTGCAGGAGGTGCCGGATGCGCTCTGTAATGACGCGCGTTTTTCCGGTTCCCGCGCCCGCAATCACCAGCAGCGGGCCCTCGCCGTGTGCGATGGCGCGCCTCTGCGCGTCATTGAGCTTTAGTCCGCTCTCCTCGAGCGGTTCCATGTCAAACAGCGTGGCCATGACTCAAGCAGGGTATCGGAATTTTCGTGGAAGAGGAAACGAGCGCTATTTCTCTAAATTTAACATGAATGGATCGTGGTTTCGGATCATCGAAGAAATGGACATCTACGGCATCTCTTATCATGAATTCCAATTCTTCCTACGTGTCGCCTTGCGTAAAAATACCTTCCGTCAGACATTCCGCACAATAACCTCCGTCTGACTCCTGTGTCACTCGAAATACCAAGTCCGTGTTGCTCTCCAAGGGTCCACTCCTGCTATCGTTGCGACTTTTCACCCGCTGCAACCTGCTTGTTGAACTCGCCCGACTTCCGCTTTGGAATCGTAAGTGATTGCCACTTCTCGCCGGCGAAATGCCGGGCCAGATAGACAATTTGACCCACATGATAGGAGTAGTGAGCGATCTGGCGGTTGATGGCTTGCGTTACGGAATGCGGTTCAGTGCGGATAGTAATTGCTCGCGTCAGATCCGCATCGCTCAGCGGCTCCAGAGCGCCAAGGAGGAGTTTCCAACCGCGTTCCCACATCTCCATCAATTCCGCGCGCGTCACTGGCGGTTCTTCAAATTCCGTGTCACGGTTACGGTCTGGTTTCTCGCCGTCGGTGGTTAGAAAATCGGTCCAACGAGACCGCATATTTCCCGCCATATGTTTCACGATGATGGCGACGGAATTCGATTCCGCATCCAGCATGGCGAAGAGCCCTTCATCTGGACATTGAGCCATCGCGCGCTCGCCCAGCTTCTTGTAGTAACGAAAAAGGTCGATCGAGTCTTTCAAGTGGGACATGGTGAAATGGTGTGCCATAGCGCCATTTTCCACCGCCGCACAAACCTGTCAACCCCCGGCCTTCATTTCTTGATGTATTCATGAATTTTTCATTCATCGCAGACAATCGAGCGCCTCGCTCGTGCAATGAAGCGGAACACGAGTTGACCGGGCCCCAAAATAACTTCTGGGCAAGTCAAAAGAAGTGCTTGACAATTCGCTTTTTATTCGCCTAATATCGCTGCGCTGAAATCTCGAATTTCAACAAAGGGAGGTCGCTATGACGATTGGACAAACCATGCTCTCCGAATTCGACGAGGAGATGAAAAACACTCGCAAAGTCCTCGAACGCTGTCCCGACGAAAAGTGGAACTGGAAGCCCCACGAAAAATCCGGCACTCTCGGCTGGCTCGCCGCCCACGTCGGGACTGTTCCTGAGTGGATCACCATGACCATCAATACGGACGAATTCGATTACGCCCCCGTTGGCGGCCCCGCCTTTGAGCCGCCGAAAATCACCAACCGCAAGGAACTCCTTGCTGCTTTTGATAAAGGCGCCGCCGAAGCCCGTGCCGCACTCTCCAAAGTCATCGACGCTGACATGGCGAAAGGTTGGAAACTGCTGGCCGGTGGTCAGGAGATTTTCACCACACCGCGTGTCGCGTGCATTCGCGGAATGTGCCTCAACCATCTCATCCATCATCGCGCGCAGCTCACGGTTTACTTCCGGCTCATCGGTGTTCCCGTGCCAGGCCTCTATGGTCCCAGCGCGGATGAAGGCCAGCCAGGCGCGGCCGAAGCTGCTGCCCATTGATTTGTTAACGATGGTCTGTGAACAATTCGCCGCGGGCGGAGATTTCTCCGTCCGCGGACTCCTTCCCGCCGCCGCAGCCTCCTTCACCGCATCGCGCTATAATAGTGTTCCTCTCTCCTCTGGAGGCTCGTCATGACCACGGAAACTCCCGTCATTCTCTCCGCTGTTCGAACGCCCATCGGCAAATTCCAGGGCGGCCTCGCCGGATTTTCCGCTCAAGAACTTGGCGGCAAAATCGTCGCCGAAGCCATTCGCCGCACGGGCCTTGACTCGCATCAAATTGACGAAGCGATCCTCGGCAACGTAGTGCAAGCGGGCCTCGGACAGAATCCCGCGCGCCAGGCAGCGCTCAAAGGCGGGTGCAGTCCCCGCGTCGCCGCGATGACCATCAACAAAGTTTGCGGCTCTGGCCTCAAAGCCGTGGCGCTCGCAGCGCAGGCTGTGCAGCTCGGCGAGTCGGAAATTGTGGTCGCCGGCGGCATGGAGTCCATGTCGAATTGTCCGTATCTCTTGCCGCAAGCCCGCACGGGTTATCGCATCGGCGATGGAAAAATTGTCGACTCCATGATCAATGACGGCCTCTGGGACGCTTACGAAAATTTTCACATGGGCATGACCGGCGAACTCGTCGCCGAAAAATACGCCATTACTCGCGAAGAGCAGGACCGCTTTGCGTTCGAAAGCCACCAGAAAGCAGTGCGCGCGCGAAAATCATGCTTCTTCGAAGCACAGATTCTGCCAATCGAAGTGCCGCAGAAAAAGGGCGAGCCGGTCGTCATCAAGTACGACGAATCGCCGCGGGAAGACACTTCGGTCGAAGCTCTCGCGAAGTTGAAGCCGGCATTCAAGAAAGATGGCACCGTTACCGCAGGCAACGCGCCTGGCACCAACGACGGCGCGGCGGCATTGATTGTTACCAGCGAACGCAACGCCTCGCGTCTCGGAAAACAGCCATTTGCGCGCATCGTCGCGCAAACCGTGAGCGGCCTTGAGCCCAAGTGGGTAATGATGGCGCCCGTTGACGCTGTCGAAAAGCTCCTTACAAAAACCGGCTGGGACCGCAACAAAGACGTCGATCTAATTGAGTTGAACGAGGCCTTTTCCGTTGCCGCTCTCGCCGTCACGCGACAGCTCAAGCTCAATCCCGAAAAAGTAAACGTCAACGGCGGCGCTGTCGCACTCGGTCATCCCATCGGCGCGTCCGGCGCGCGCATCCTCGTTACGCTGCTCCATGAATTGCAACGCCGCAACCTGAAGCGCGGCATCGCCGCACTCTGTCTTGGTGGCGGAAACGCCGTCGCCCTCGCAGTCGAACGTTTCTAAATTTCGAAATTATTTTTACTGAATGAGCGTGCTCTGGCTGGCCACGCATTTCCATTGACCGCTTTGCTTGATCCACGTGTCCGTGAATCGCGCGCGCCGCGTGTACGGTTTTCCCTTGGTCACGCCGGTTTCGCGATAGACGCCTGAAACCACGCCCGCGTTGCTGTAAACATGAACCTTCATGCCCTCGTCGTACATGTGCTCGGGCGTCGAGCTGGGGTTGGCGACTGATCGCAGGTATTCCGATCTGTTCCTGAGTGAACCGTCGTAGTCCACGTAAACGAGCGTGTCGTCGAAAAGCGAAGCGATGGCCCCGGCGTCGCGGCCCATTTCCGCCTGATTCCAGGAGCGTTCCAGTTGGATGAGCTGGGTTTCGTCGTCTGCGGCTTTGGCGCGGTCCTGAGTCAGCAGCGTGAAGACGACTGCTATGATCGCCAGGAGCGGTAGCAAGATTCTTCTCATGAGGTTTTTCCTCCGGCCGCTAAAACAGTAACGCAACAATGCTATCGGGCACTTCGTGCGTCAAGAAGAAACGCGGCTAAGGAAGCGGCGAAGTAACAGCCCGCGAAATTTCTTGAGAAACTCGGGCGCATGCCGCCATCACCGCGCATATCTTCCCCGGGACAGGATGCGCGGTGCGGCAATATCCGAGGTGCCCATTCTGCGTAAGCTCTGTCATCAAAGATTATTCCGGTGTTTACCTATTGAATTTCCTGCATGGCAAGAATAGAGTATCGCCCGGGTAGGAACAGTGGTCTCCACGCCCAGGGTTGCTGTCCTAGAAACAGGTCCGTGTCCGGAAGACCGCTTTCATTCTTGTCACGATGGGGTGCCGTATGAAAAATATCTTCTGCAAGTGGGTTTTGGTAGTGTGCTTTGCTTTGCTCGTTTCGCAAGGGTTGCTTGCGCAGTCCGACCTCGGCAAGATTTCAGGTTTTATCAAGGACCCGTCAGGCGCGACGATTGCCAACGCCAAGGTTACGATTCGCAACAACACGGGCGGCGTCGACCGCCAAACGACGACGAATGACTCCGGGTATTACGTCATTACGAATGTGCCGCCTAGCCTATACACCATGGTCGCAGAGGCACCTGGTTTCCAGAAGTACGAGAGCACTAACAACAAGCTAGATCCGGCCGCGGATCTCGTCATCGATGCGACGCTGAGCGTTGGTTCGTCCAGTCAAACCGTCGAGGTGTCGGCATCGACGGTGCAACTTCAGACGGAATCCGCGGCCGTGCAAAAGCTGGTCACACGGGAGCAGATTGACTTGCTCGAGTTAAATGGCCGGAACCCCATCGGCCTTGCGGGGCTGGTTCCCGGGGCGCGCGGCGGCACGACGGCGAGCCTGACGTTTGCTTTCAGCCAGGGCCCGTCGAATTTCAACGGCTCGCGCAACCCGGAGAATTTGATCACCTACGACGGTGCTCCGGCTACGCGCACGCGCTCCAACGGAACGAGTCTAGGCGCCGCTGACGTGGACTCCACACAGGAAGTCGAGATACTGACCTCGAACTACGCCCCTGAGTATGGCCGCACGTCCGGCGCGCAGATTCGCATCGTCACTAAGACCGGCACCCAGAACTTCCACGGCGCCGCTTACGAATACCTGAGGAACGACGCGTTCAACGCCAACACCTGGACCCGCAACACTAATGCTTTGACAGCGTCTGTGGCGCCCATGAAGTACAACCAGTTTGGATACAACCTCGGCGGCCCGTTCTACATTCCCGGGAAATTCAACACCAATAAGAAAAAGGTTTTCTTCTATTGGGGGGAGGAATGGGTCAAGTACCACTTTCTCGAATCAGGTTCATCGGTCGGGTCGGCAGGCCTGCTATCGGTTCCGACGCTCAAAATGCGGCAAGGGGATTTCAGCGAATTGCTCAACCCGAATCCCTTCTACTCAACAACCAAGATTATCAACGATCCGAACACGGGCACGCAATTCGTTGCATCAGCGAGTCCCGCTGCCCCCAATTACAGTCCCGCTTGCACGAGCGCGGCTGGCTGTCCCAACGTCATCCCGGTCAACCGACTTAGCCCGAACGGCGTCGGCATCCTGAATGCGTGGCCAATTCCCAACCTCACGAACTTTATCGGCGGCAATGGCAACTGGTTTGCCGCGAAGCTGCACACGTTCGACCAGCGCAAGGATACCGCCGGTGTGGATGTAAACCTCACCGAGAAGCAGCGTCTCAGGTTTCACGCAATGAATTACGCATATCTGGAGTACCAACCTCTTGATGGCAATACTGATCGCACCCCGAAGTTTTTCAATCGCCCCAACAAGACCGGCTCACTCAACCATACGTGGACGCTCAACCCCCGAATGGTGAATGAGGTTCTGATCAGCGCCAGTGAGGACGTCGTGTTGATACCTGTCGACACGGCGAACTTCTTTGATCGAACCAAGGCGTGCGCACAATCAACCGTGCCGTGCAGCCTCAACTATCCCTACATATTTCCGACTGGGAAGCTGCTTCCGAACCGCATCCCGACGGTGAATTTGTCCAACTTCTCGGGACTGAGCGGCGGGCCGTATCCGTCGCACTCTGCGGGCCCCATCTATGACATATCCGACAGCTTCACCTGGATAAAACAAAATCACACGCTGAAATTCGGTGCTCTTTGGGAACGCTCCGGCGAAAACGACAATGACGAGATAAACGTTCAGGCTTGCCCGACTTGCACCAACAACCAGAATGGCCAGTTCCTGTTCACCGATGGCCGTGCCGGCGGGACGGGGGTCGCCGCCGCTAACGCCGCTTTGGGCCTGTTCGACAGCTATTCAGAAATCGGGCATCGCGCATACACGATCTTTCGCGCCAACATGTGGGAGTCGTTCGCGCAAGACTCTTGGAAGATGAGGCAGAATTTGACTCTCACCTTCGGCCTGCGCTATTCCGTCATTGTTCCCTACCATGCCCTGTGGGGAAACATGATTGTTTTCGACCCGCGGTTTTATGATCCGGCTAAGGCAGTTACCATCAGCCCGACGACCGGTCTCATTCAAGGCACCGTTGACCCAAAGACTGGCCTCGTTGTCGGCATCGGAGCGGATACTTATAACGGCATGGTCATTCCCGGCAGCGGATTCCCATCTTCCGCAATAAACCACTTTCCGGAAGCCGACCCGGCTCAGTTCGACTTCAGCCGCCTGTTTCGCGGCGTCCCCGACCACTACTCGGACATTCAGTGGGGTGAGATTCAGCCCCGCGTCGGTATTGCATACCAGTTGAACAAAAAGAACGTGTTTCGTGTTGGCGCCGGGCGTTACACGACCCGTTTGGGCGTGAGCGACTCGATCTTCCTCGGCGGGAATCCGCCGTTCCAACCGAACGCCAGTGTCGCGAACGGCTCGGCAGATAACCCCGGAGCTGGCGGCGGAGCCAACATTACCCGGGTGGTCACAACGCAAAGCAAAGGCTTTAAGCCGCCTGAATCATGGGGTTGGAATGTCACCTACGAGCGCGAGATGTTCTGGAAGTCGCTTGTGAGCGTGGGATATGTGGCGCGTCGCGGCTTACATCTGCAGCGGGAAGCCGACATCAATCAGCCGACGACAGCAGTTGTGGCGGCGAATCCTGGCGTCAACATTAACGCGCTGCGCCCCTACAAGGGCTTCGGCTCCATTCGACAAACGGATAACGCAGCCAACTCCATGTACAATTCACTCCAGATTTCTTGGAACCGCCGCTACTCGAACGGGCTACTGTTCGGAGCGTCCTACACATTGTCCAAGAGCATGGACAACGGCTCCAATCAGCGCGACGTTGTCCCTGACACTTATGACGTAAGCATGCTGTGGGGGCCGTCGGAATTCGACGCCCGGCACATTGTGGTCTTTAATTACCTCTACGACCTTCCGTTTTTCAAGGACCGCTCCAAGTTGACTGGGAAGGTGTTAGGGGGCTGGCAAATCAGTGGCGTCACACAGTTCCAAACCGGTTTGCCCTGTGGCGTTGCCGAAGCTAAAGACTACGCGGGCGTGGGCTTGGACTCGAACTTCGGATGCGGCACCAACGGCCAGTATTACGTCGTGAACGGCACTCCCAAAATCATCGGGACCTTCGGCACCACTGGCCATTGGTTTGACACTTCAGTTTTTGCCAAACCAGCTGCCGGAACTTTCAACGCACAGCGCGTTCGCGACCTTATCTACCAGCCCGGATACCAGAACTGGAACCTTGGGCTGTTCAAGACGTTTCCCATCACCGAGAAAGCAGGTCTCCAGTTCCGCGCCGAGGCGTACAACTTCATCAACCACCCAAACTGGGGCGGAGGTAGCGGCGGCGGCGTGAACTTCAATCCGACCAGCTCAAACTTTGGGAGAGTGACAACAAAGGGAGGCGGTGTCGCCGGCGGCGAGCGGAACCTGCAGCTCTCGCTGCGCGCCTATTTCTAGTTGTTGGAAAACAGAGCCGCCAAAAATAAGACTGGAGTTCTGTCCTGCCTACGGAGCTAGGCTGTGCCTTGCGCAGGAATCTCAGCCGCGCCTATCGCTGATTTCAAATCGTTGCCGCAGTAAGGGCAGAACTTGTCGGACTCCGCGATTTCGCGCTTACACTGCGGACACGAAGGATGCAAGTTGCATTTGCAGTTGGGGCAGAAGTTGAACCGCGCGCCCACGGTGTTTCCGCATTGCGGGCAAGGATACGGAAGCGGCTCGCGCATCAGAAAATAAATCACGAAGCCGATGAAGCCCCACGCGGGCAGAAGAATGAGCACAAGAATTGTCCACAGGGCGGCGCTCATCCCGCGGCGTGAAGCATCGCGGTTGACGTATGCGACCATGAAAATCATCACCGCCATGCCAAGGCTGGCCAGGGTGACGATTCCTGCCAAAGCCAGCGACGCCAGCGCCGGATTATCCCGCAGTTCCGGCGGAAACATGTCGTTTCCGTTCGGATTGTGTGCGTTTGCCAGGTTCACCGTAGTGGCGATCACCAGAGCGACCACATAGAGAAAGGCAACCAGTGCCATCAGCCATCGAGGAATAATCCAAAACTCCTGCCAGAAGCGCAGATTTTCTTTCCGTCGCCGAAGGCGAATCAGCCGCTTTCTCTCGTTGAATGAATCGGTCACGCGTTGTTGGTAGTCAGACATTCCTTTTTTCTCTCTCTCCGCTCGTCCGGGTCAGCTTCCCTGATTGATCCAATCAGCCTGTTCGCCCTTTCGTGAACTTTCCATCAACAGCACTGCCACGGCAAACAGCGCAGGAATCGACCACCACAAACCAAATCCAACTTCCCAGACCAGCTTGGGAACTCCGGTGCGCTGGCCAAGCCATTGAAACAAGCTCCACACATAAGGCGCGCTTGCGACGCCAAAAAGCCAGGACAGGCTGCAAGCCAGCCACAGCGCGCGGCGCCTCGGTTCCCGCTCGCGCAATTCTTGTGCGCGCAGGCGAACGCGGAATTGTGTGCGGCTGGCGAGTCCCTCCGGCAGGGAAATAGTCGCGGTCCGCAGCATTCGCAAAGCCCGATCGGTCCGGCGCGCATGCTCGGCGCAGAAATCGCATTCTTCGAGGTGCGCCCGCAGCCAGTTGCGGTCGGTATCGGGAATTCCTTCCACGCGCGCTTGCGCGATCAATTGCAGCGCGCGTTGGTGAGCAATGTTGTTGCTCTTCATCCAGCGCCTCCCTGGAGCGCTCCGCGAAGCGCTTCGAGACCGCGATATAGCCGCGACTTCACGGTGGAAAGGGGAATGCTAAGCACGCCCGCCATTTCATCGATTTGCAATTCTTCCTGGAAGCGCAGGACCAGCACTTCGCGGTAAATGGCGGGAATTTTCTGGAGAGATGCTTGAACGTTTTCTTCTGTCTCGTGGCTAAGGACCTGGCGCAGCGGCGAAGGTTCATTTTCGTTCGCGAGTTGCAGTGGATGTTCCTGTTCGGGATCCGTCAGCGTGTCCAGGCTTTGCGCCTTCTTTGAGCGCTGCCAGTCAATCACCAGGTTTCGCGCAATTGCGAAGAGCCAGGCTTCGAATTTTGACTTGCCATTGTATTGATGGCCGCGCTCGAGGACGCGGATCCACGTCTCCTGGAAAAAATCCTCGGCGCGTTCCTTGTTTCCGGTGATGTAGACGAGATAGCGGAACAAGCGGTATTGATACTGCTCGATCAAGCGGTCGAGAAGATCGGGGTCGCGGCGCTGCAGGCCGCGCGCGATGGTTCTTGTTTCATCGGCCATCAGCGTGGAAAAAAACAGCGTTAGACCCGGCATCGCCGATGGACCGAAGAAGATGAACCGGTGTGGTGTTAAGCATGAACTCGTGGCGCTCATTCTAACTGGTATACGGGTGAGCGCCGCGAAAAGACGCAGGCACTGGGAAAGGGAATAGGAGGAACACTATGTAGGGGGTACCCCCCATTACACTCACGATTATAAAAACAAAGGGCTTGTAAAACGGGCTACATGTAAGTCATTGATTCTAAAGGGCGAGATTTTGGTTGGTTACGACTAGCAAAGGCCCGAAATGGCTGCCTTGAAAAGAAAAGCGGGAGCAAGCTCCCGCACTCCCAACGTAGTTCTCTACAAGATTATGCATACCGAGGAATAAGGGACAGTCAAGGAAAAGTTGAAAGTCCTTCGGAACTCGATAGAAAAGTCCCTCTTGCTAAAGCCGAGAAAAGTGTAACCTGGGGGGCCCGAAAGGCCCTGGGGCATGGCTCACATGTATTGTCCACAGTGCAAAGCGGAGTATCGGCAAGGGTTTACGCGGTGTGCGGACTGTGACGTGGAGCTGGTGGGAGACTACCTGGAAGCGGTTCGCCATCCGTTGGCTAAGAAAATGGCAAGGGGGGACAAATACGGGGAGCGCTTGTGGCGCGGGACCGATCCTCACTTTTATTTGGCGCTGGTGTGGAGTCTCTGGAGCAAAAAAGTGGCTTGCTACGGCGCGCCCGAAAATCCGCCATTACCAGACTGCCTGAAGGGGCAGCTGCTTAGCAGTTCAGATCTGGGCGGATTTGAAGTCTGGGTATCGGAAGAAGATTTACCGCTCGCAAAATGGATTCTCGACTCCGCCGATGAGGAGTTTGAGGAAGCAGCGTCCGATGAGAATTCTACCAAGACAATACTGCCCGATATCTCTCCTGAGGCGAGTGGCGTTTGTCCCTTGTGCTTCGGGGAATTCACGACGGTTTCTGCGAATTGCCCGAACTGCGGAGTTCCGCTGCGCTCCCCGCAGGCAGAAGTTGCCGCTGAGGATTCAGCCTGGCAGCTTTGCAATCTTGCTCATCCCAAGTTCATCACCGAATTGAGGAAGGCGCTGCAGACGGCAGGGATTCCGTTTAATAACGCAAACATCTCTCATGGCGACTCTATTTCCGGCCGGAGGTACGTCCCGAACTACGAGGTCTTGGTCTTGAAGAAGGATTTCGAGCGGGCGACGCGAGTGATGTCGCAAATCTTGCAACATTGGGAGTTCGAACCGAGCGCCGGCTTCCATGTTGGGAGAGATCCGTTCCTCGACTACGGGCTAGAGCTGGGGGCACAAAAGGGTTGGTTTCCCGAGGACATTTCGGCACTGGTTTGGTCCGGCGAGAACATCGGGCTGGTTGGAGGCATCGGCTTGGCACTCCAGGAACACGAAATCCCTTACCGTATGGAGACCGAGCCCTTGGGGACGGCGAGAGTATTCATTCACCCTGAGGATGAGATTAAAGCCCGCGAAATCATCCGGGAAGTGGAGGAAGGCCCACGGCCGGAGTAGGTCTTGCTATGGCTCAATCGAAACAAGCGGCGGTCGGGTTTCGCGTGCACTCGGGGTGGAGCGCGGTTGTTGCGGTGTCGCTCGAAAAAGGTGCGCCGGTTGTGCTGGCGCGCCAGCGCGTTCACCTGGTTGACACCTTCACGTATGAGTTCCGGCAGCCGTATCACTCGGCAGAAAAAATGCTGGCGGGGCAGGGTCGCGAGTTCATTGAGGGAGTCCGAGACGAGGCGAGGCGGCTGGCTTACCGTGCAGTCCGGGAGCTTGAATCCAGAGCGCAAGAACAGGGAGTGAAACTCACGAGATGCGGCCTGCTGCTTGCTTCTGGCAGACCGCTTCCTGGGCTGGAGAAGATTCTTGTGTCTCATGCGCTGATTCACACGGCGGACGGAGAACTTTTCCGCGAAGCGCTTCTCCACGCAAGCGCTCGCTGCGGCCTCCGGGATTTCCGGATCAAAGAGAAAGAACTCCTGAACCACGCCGGGGAGGTTCTCCGTCTCCAGGGCACTGAGCTGATGGACCGAGTCACCAAGCTCGGCCGGTCGCTTGGTTCGCCTTGGTCCCAAGACGAAAAGTTCGCCACGATTGCCGCATGGCTGGCCCTGAAAGCTCCGATAAAGTCGGTCCCCAAGAGGCCCGGCAAGTTCTCCGTATCTTGACGTTCCTGCTTGTCCTGTGATTCTGTTGCCGCTGGCGTTTTCTCGGGAGGTCTCTTGAACCTTGCTGATATTAAGACGGTGGCGGTGCTGGGGGCGGGGACGATGGGGAATGGGATCGCGCATGTGTTTGCGCGGTCGGGATTCAAGGTGATCTTGCGCGACGTTGAACAGCGATTCTTGGATCGCGGGATGGAGACGATTGGGAAGAATCTGGAGCGGGAGATCAAGAAAGGGAAGATTGCGGAGGCGGAGAAGGGAAGTATTCTTGGGCGGCTGCGTCCTGTGACGGATATGGCGGCAATTGCGGCAGCGGATTTTGTGGTCGAGGCCGTGCCGGAGAAAATCGAGATAAAGCGCGCTGTGCTTGGGGAAGCGGACGGGATTCTGCGGCCGGAAGTGATTATTGCGAGCAATACTTCTTCGATTTCGATGACGGCGCTGGCGGCACTAACGAAGCGGCCGGACCGTTTTGTGGGAATGCATTTCATGAATCCGGTGCCGGTGATGGCGCTGGTGGAAGTGATTCGCGCGCTGCAAACGAGCGATGCAGCGTTTGAAACAACTATGAAGCTAGCCGAGAAACTAGAGAAGAAACCGGTGGCGGTGATCGATGCGCCGGGGTTTGTTTCGAATCGCGTGCTGATGCCGCTGATTAATGAAGCGGCTTACTGCGTGATGGAAGGTGTGGCCACGGCAGAAGCCGTGGACGCGGTGATGAAGCTGGGGATGAATCATCCCATGGGGCCGTTGGAGTTGGCGGATTTTATTGGGCTGGATGTTTGCGTGGATATCATGCATGTGCTGCAGGAAGGCTTGGGCGATCCCAAGTATCGCGCGTGTCCTTTGTTGAAAAAATATGTGGCTGCAGGATGGCTGGGGCGGAAGTCTGGGCGCGGGTTCTACGACTACTCTTAGGATCAACAATTTCCGCCTTGAGCATAGGAGACTTGGAGTTCATCTTGAGATTCATACCAGTGATTGTGATTCTTGGCTTGGTGGCAGCCTTTGTTATCCTTAAGGTCCTTGCTCGGAATAAGCGGTACAAGCGTACAAGCGCGGAAGTTGCGGACCTTCTTGAGGCTTTCTTGTTGCCGACTGGTGATCCTGGGGCCTTTGACACTCTTACCTCCTTTCCGCTTGAGGATGAAGAACTCGAGAAGATTCGCGTTCGGTGTGCGAACCTCGACTCCGAGTTCCCGCCGGAAGCAAAGGGACGCTTCTGCAGTGAAGAGGGACTCGAAGTGATTCGGGACTATATTAGCCAGTTGCGGGTGGCGAAGACAGGTGCCCCGAGATAAGCGAACAAAAGGCGAATAATAAGATTTGCTTTTTCTTCGCCATGGTGATAGTTTGGGCCTCGTCGTTTTCAACAGGTGCACCATGCGCAGTTTTTCGAGCAGTGTTCTAAGCTGTCTGGAGCGTGAGAGACTTGAAGAGGAGCTTTCCGAGGCTCGCATCCGGGGCCGCAACCTCTCCCGGCTGCGGCAACTGACCCAGCGGGAACGGATGGCACTGGATGAACGCGAGCAGACGGCTCAGGCGCGGCTGAGAGACCACGACGCGGAGCACGGTTGTCAACAGTGATGCGACATTAGGCGGTACGGGGTCGGCACCATTTGCGGTTGAGATCCTTCGGCCATCCTTGTCGGATGGCTTCAGGATGACAAGGGCGAGTTGTTGGTGCAACCGTAAAAAAGGATGGCGCGGAGATGAATCGAGTGGTAAACTCCACACTTCGTTACGTCCCTGGACACGGGCGAAGCGCTTTCCCGGCGCAATACCCAAGTCAGCGGCCCCGCAGGCCAAGTTTCCTACTTTCCTCCACCGAGGTGTGAAATGGCAGACGACAGAGAAAGATTGCTGGCAGCGGCGATATCGCAGATTGAAAAGGACCACGGCAAGGGCGCGATCATGCGCCTGGGCAGCCGGGATGTTCTGGTGCCCGTCAGTGTGATTCCAAGCGGATGCCTGTCGATTGACGCGGCGCTGGGGGTCGGCGGTTTTCCACGCGGGCGCGTGATTGAGATTTACGGGCCGGAATCGGGTGGCAAGACCACCATGACGCTACACGTCATCGCCGAAGCGCAGAAACTCGGCGGGCAGGCAGCGTTCATTGACGCGGAGCACGCGCTCGATCCGGTATACGCGCGGAAACTGGGCGTGGACGTGGATAACCTGCTGGTGTCGCAGCCTGATAACGGCGAGCAGGCGCTGGAAATCGCGGAAACGCTGATTCGTTCCGGCGGCGTGGACATCGTCGTGGTGGACTCCGTCGCAGCGCTTGTCCCCAAGGCCGAACTCGAAGGCGACATGGGCGATCCGCAGATGGGATTGCAAGCGCGGTTGATGTCGCAGGCGCTGCGCAAGCTGACCGGCATTGTTTCTAAGTCGCGGACATGCCTCATTTTCATCAACCAGATTCGCGAAAAAATTGGCGTGATGTTCGGCAACCCGGAGACCACTACAGGCGGCCGCGCACTGAAGTTTTACGCGTCGATGCGCGTGGATATCCGGCGCATTCAGGCGATCAAGGAAGGCGACAAGGTGGTTGGTTCTCGGACGCGTGCAAAAGTGGTGAAGAACAAAGTGGCGGCGCCATTCCGCGAGGCCGAATTCGACATCGTCTACGGCGAAGGGATTTCGCGCGAAGGCGATTTGATCGATCTTGGCGTGGATAAGGGCGTGCTTGAAAAGAGCGGCACGTGGATCAGCTTCGGCGGTGAACGTATGGGCCAGGGCCGCGAAAACGCGCGCGTCTTCCTGAAGGAAAACAAGGACATTCGCGACAAGCTGGAAAACGTGTTGCGAAAGAAGCTGGAAATCCCGCTGCCCGGCAATTCAAACCCGGCAGTACCTGGGCCGAATGGACACGCTGCGTCTGCACAGGCGGAGAAGCCGCCGATGAAAACATCTGCGGCAACCGCAGGCGCGGACGCATCCAAAGCGCGTCCCACACGCTAAGCGCAATAGCATGATGATGAGACCGGCCCTTTTGCAAATGCGCAGAAGGGCCGGGTCTTTTTAGAGGTCAGTGTAAAGCCGGCACTTTCATGCGCGGGAGATCACGTTGGCCGGACGAAGGTTCAGGCTCCTGCCCTTACGGTCAGCTATTCAAAACAAAGCACATAGCCTCGTACTAGGGCTAGGAGGCTATTGTGCCGGCATGGGCAAAACTCTAAAATATGTCTCATTCTGAGAGAAGTGTTTCTCTTGGATACTGAGACTTTTGGCTGCGCCGAGGCTAAGTCGCATCAAATGAACGGTGCCCTTGAGTGGCGGGCGGGATGCAATGAGTCTCAGAAGCGTGTCCAACGGCAGTAGCGAGCCGGTAGCGGCAACGAACAGGTTTTGTGAATGTTTGTTGACCCTGTTGGCCGCGTAAGGTAAAACTCTGACCCCCGGTGTTTTTGGCGTGGGCAGAACGGGGCGAGTTGACCGGTTCGCGGTCATCGAGAAGAGGCGGGAACGGTGAAGCAGTTCGGAAAAGCAACTATTGCGGTGTTAATGGCGGCAGTCACTGCCATGCCTCTGCCGGCAGCGCCCGGCGCGGGTGCGCCCGTGAAGCGCGCTCGCAAATCCGTCGCGCGGTATCGCGGAGTCCCCACGTTTGCGGATTCCACCAAGGCGGACGACGGCGCATACGATGATCCCATCGTTCGCGAAGCTGCGGTTTCCGCACTCGGCCGTTACAACGGCGCAGTTGTGGCGGTAGATCCGAACACCGGCCGAATCCTCACAGTTGTGAATCAGAAGATTGCCTTCGGAGACGGCTACATTCCTTGCTCGACGATTAAACCGACTATCGCGCTTGCCGCCCTGGAAGAAAACGTCATCACCCGAGACACCATGCTCAAGGTGGGACGCCGCAAATACATGAACTTGACAGAAGCGATGGCGCACTCGAACAACGTATTCTTCGAGCAGCTCGGATCGCGCATGGGATTTGAGACGGTTTCCAAGTACGGCCGCCTGCTCGGGCTGGGAGAACTCGCCGGATACAACCTCCCTGACGAGCATCCGGGATCGTTTCCGACAGTGCCGCCTGCTTACGGCGGAGTCGCGCGAATGTCCAGCTTTGGCGAAGGCATTCAGGTAACTCCGCTGCAACTCGCCGCGCTTTCTGCCGCATTTGCGAACGGCGGGACACTTTATTACTTGCAGTATCCGCACAGCCAGGAAGAAGTTGAGAATTTTACGCCGCGAGTGAAGCGGGAATTGAATATCGCGCCGATTTTGCCGGAAATTCGCGAAGGCCTGCTAGCCGCGGTCCTTTATGGGACCGGCAAATCGAGTTTTGACCGGGGCGGTGACGAGATGCCGCTGGGCAAAACGGGCACTTGCGACGACCACACAACGCCATCGAAAATTGGCTGGTTCCTTACCTACGCCGACGACGCGCATCCGAAAATCGCGCTCGCCGTTCTGCTGCGCGGAAACACGCGCCGAGTAAAAGGGCCGACTGCCGCCGTTGTGGCAGGGCGAATCTACCGCAGGCTCCGCGAACAGAATTATTTTGCGGACTCCGCGCACGCCGTGGCCATCAATACCGGCAATTAACTCGACTTAAGATTTCTCAGGATTATTTCTTGCGCTGCGGCCGACCTCCGCAGCGTTTCCTTTTTGCAGGCGCGCATCAACAGCTTCAACCGATGTGAGCGGTCCAGGATGCGAGTGCCGCAGGGATGCCGCGGACGTCTCAGGGGAACAAGCAGTTGGACGATTGAGCGCACGCCCAGCGAAACGCGTTTGACTGCAAGCTCGATTTAAGACAAAAGAGTGAGGGGTGCTCGTTTGTCAGAGTGGTGGCAGGGTGTCGTACAGGAAAGCTTCAGCTGATAACATGCCGGCAGACGGGCGGCTTGGGGGAATTGTGAATCGTCGTTTCTTGTTCTTGTTGCTTTTTGTATGCGGCGCCGGGGCAGTAACTCTGGCATATGTGTTCCATTTGCGGCTGGCCGCTGCCGAGGAATTCGATCGCCAGGTAACGCTCGCGAATGAAGAAGCTGCGAGAATCCGTGAACAAGTCATCCTGCCGACCGAAAAGAAGGTCCCTAGGGGAGAGAACTTCACCGCTGCACTCCAGAAATTCGGATTGAGCGCCGAAGAAGCGGCAAGCGCTTCGGCGGCGGCTCAGCATGCGTTTAACCTCCGCCAGGTTCGCGCTGGAAACACCATCACAGTAGGGCGGTCGGTGGAAGGAACGCTTCGCGAGATCGATTACAAGATCGATGCGGACCGAATGCTGAAAATCGTCCCGGAAGACCGGGGGTTCACGGCGCAGGTCCAGGAGATCCCCTCGAAAACGGAAGTCGCGGCGGTGACGGGTCGCGTCGACGATTCCCTCTTTAACGCCGTGGAGGACGCCGGAGAATCCGCGGAATTGGCCATGCGGCTTGCGCAGATATTCGGTTACGACCTCGATTTCTACACCGATCCACGCAAGGGCGATACGTTTCGGATCATTCTTGAAAAGAAAAAATATGCCAACGGCCAGACGGCCGGATATGGAAATATTCTCGCCGCGGAATACGAAAACGCAGGGAAGAAATACCAGGCACTGCTCTTTCACGATCCCGCCGGGCGGTCGGCATATTATTCAGCCAATGGAAAGTCGCTGCAGAAGGCGTTTCTCCGCTCGCCGCTGAAGTTCGGTGCGCCGGTGACGTCGCATTTCAACCGGGCGCGCTTTCACCCCATTCTCAAGACCTATCGCCCGCACATGGGGACGGACTACGGCGCACCCGTTGGCACTCCGGTGCAAACGATTGGAAGCGGACGAGTAATATTCGCGGGCCGCAAGGGCGGTGAAGGCAACATGGTGCAAGTCGCGCATCCCAACGGCTACGAGACGATGTATTTACATTTATCACGCATGTTTGTGCATAGCGGAGAACGCGTGGAGATCGGAAAGACCATCGGCCTGGTCGGGAGCACGGGCCTTTCGACAGGCCCGCACCTCGACTTCCGAATCCTGCAGAAAGGTCAATACAAGAATTTTGAAAAGCTTGGCCTGCCGCCCTCCGATCCCGTTTCAAAGAAGAACCTGCCGGAGTTTGCCGCCGTGAGCGAGAAGTGGCTGCCGCTGCTGAAGAATCCTGAGCTGATTCAAGCGCGCGTCACTCTCCCGAACAACAGTGAAACCCACTAGCGTTCCAATCAATAAATAATAGGCAGTTTTGAAAAGTCCGAGGAGGTTTCGTCCGTCACCCGGAGGACGACGAGCGTGCGATCATCGTGGGGAGCGATATCAGCGCCACTGTGATTGTCGGTTTCAGCGAGGATTCGATCGGCAATTGCGCGAGCGGAATCCTCCGGAGAAATTCCGGAGAGGAGGGCAGACAAACGTTGCAAGCCGAACTCCTCTTCCGTGGCGTTTGCTGATTCGAGGATCCCGTCGGAAGCAAAAATGATCACGTCACCGGGCTGCAGATCGATGGAGGATTCATCATATTGCGTGCCGGGAAGTAGACCGAGCGGCACGCCTTCCAGTCGAATCGAAATCACATGGCCATCGCGGACGAGGAGCGGGTACGGTCCACCGGCGTTGGAGAGCGTAAGGCGCCGCGTAGACGCGTCGTAAACGGCGAACAGCATGGCAATAAATCGCGAATCCAGCCGCGCGCCATGCAGCCGCTGATTCAGAAGTGCCAGCATGGACGCCGGTTCATAAGCGCGTTCGACAACGATTTCGCGGACGGTGCCGATAGCCAGGGAGCCGTACAGCGCCGCAGCCGTGCCTTTACCGGAGACATCGCCCAGAGCCAGCGCCAAGCGGCCTTCGCCGTAGGGAAGGAAATCGTAGAAGTCTCCGCCCAACTCCTGCGCGGGAACATACCCGGCCGCCAGATCGAGACCGGGCACTTCGCGCGCGCCAGTCGGAAGAAGTTGCCGCTGGATTTCCCTCGCGGTGTCCAATTCGCTGCGGAGCCGGCGTTCACTTTCTCGGGCCTCCTGGTAGAGCCGGGCGTTTTCCAGTGCGACAGCGACGTACGAGCCGAGAGTTGAGAGCATGCGTTCATGTTCCAGCGTGAACGCGTGCGGCTCCGCGCTTTCGAGATCGAGAACTCCGATGAGCCGGTCGCACAAAAGAAGAGGCACAACGAGTTCAGAACGCGCGACGACATCGCCATCACAGTGGAGGTAACGCGGATCTTCCGTGACGTCATTGACCCGGAGGACGCGGCGCTCGCCCGCAGCCGACCCGGTGAGCCCTTTGTGAAGCGGGACTCGCGTGCGCGCGGCAATGGAATCGCCGCAGCGCATGGCGAAAACGCTTTCCAGATGCTGAGACTGCTCGTTCCAGAGCATGACGCTGAAAACGTCATACTTGACGATTTTCTTGATGCGCTCGGCGACGCGGCGGAGAAGTTCTTCGCGGTCGAGGATGGAGGTCACTTCGCGGCTGACTTCGTAGAGCAGAGCGAGCGTATTGGCCTGATCCGGATGAGAAAGGAACAAGCTCTGCGGGACAGGGTCTGCATCACCCAGCAGAGCAAAAGAGCCGATTTTTGAAAGGTCTTGCATGGAGCGTTCGCAGGCTAGCCTTTATTGGATGTAGCAAATCCCCGGAGGTTTCACAACTGAATTCTCAAAGAGGGCCCAGGAAGGCGGCTGGCCGTTAGTGGACTCTTTGTGGAGGCATGCCTTCGCAGAGTGTGGTCATCCGGTTGAACGAACAGTTGGCTCTAGTTGCGCGTACTTCAAGTTCTTCGCAAGGCCGTCAGGCTTCCAGCTTCCTTATGAAACAGCGCTTTGCTGCAGCCGCGCAGAGACAACAGCTCCGAATCGTCCAATCTGTAGCGATCGATCGCCGCGTGATAGCCCTGCCAATTGAACGGACGATGCCGCCTGGCCATCGTCCGGAAGAAACGGTCAAAAAAATGGAAGCCGATGCCGAAATTGCTGTCCATAAGGCCTTCGCTATCGACGCTCCGGTGATGAATGTCGTGCAGCCTTCTGGCATTCAGAAACCATGACCTAAGCAGAGGAATCCGCGTCATCCAGAAGTTGTCCACGTGCATTCTGTCGTGCAGGTAGTTGAACATCAGCAAAGGCCAGCCGAGCAATGTGCATAGTGCGAGCCCCTGGTACACGGGTGCTACGCCGAGGAGGGCCATCACAGCCCAGCAAAACAGCAGAATAATCGCAGAAGGCGCCAGCCATTCGATCCCCACATTGCCAAGGGCGAAGCGGTTGTCCGTCGCGTCATGGTAGCCTCCGGCACGCATGGGTTGCCGGGGGCCATAAATCAGGAAATGATGGATCAGATGGCCCCGGCTGAGGGCAGGGAATTCATCGCTGTGGAGAAGCCGGTGCAGCCAGTAGCCGGCAAATTCCGCGACAACCACGGAATCTACCAGAGTCGCGACGACTCCAACAAATGTGACGTGCAGGCGTTCGTAAAACATGGGTGCCTCTCCTGCTATTCCACCTGCGGTTCCTAGAGCGAAGCAGCGCTGCCGCCGGCAAGTTGACAGTAGGGAGTGTGGAGATAGCGTTCAAGCGACAAGGAACGTCAAGCCGGTAGCGAGCAAAGATGTCGCACGATGTCGTGGGAGTCTGATTTCTGGCGGATTGAAAACAAAGGACTTGCCGGAACAAACGCGGGATTGATACACAGAGAATACGGAGAATCTACGCCTCAGGCACAGCGCTGAACTTCAAAAAAAGCAGCGCCATGACCTCCAAGGGCCCGGCGCTCTCAGATGTATCAGGAAAAGGCTGCCTTAGTAACGAACCAATGACTACTTTACTTCCCAAGTGTCGCCGGCGCGGAGAAGCTTGCCGAGGTCGCCGGGACCACGCTTGGCGATGACGTCCGTGATCTGCTGGTTCATTACGTCTTCATAGCGGGGAAGATCGTCCCAAGCACGGAAAACGCCGATCGGCGTGGGGAAGCCCGGCCGGTGTTCCATATGCGAGAGTAGGAAGGCGTAGGACGGCCGCGGGTGGTGCGCGTCGTGCACCGCTAGATCGCTCTCTGTAATGCCGTTGCCAAGCTGGACGACTTCGATGTCGCCGTCGGATTTGCGGCGGATGCCCTTGTCACGGTTCTTGCCGAAAACGAGCGGCTTACCATGTTCGAGCTGGATCACGTGCTCGCTGCGCGCGTCGCGCTCAGTCAGGGAGAACCACGCCCCATCGTTGAAAATATTGCAGTTCTGAAGAATTTCCACGAACGCGGAACCCTTGTGCGCCGCGGCGTGCTTCAGCGTTTCTTTCAAGTGTCCCTGGAAAACGTCGACGGAGCGCGCCACGAAAGTCGCTTCCGAACCGATGGCTAGCGACATCGGATTGAAGGGCCGGTCTACGGACCCGAACGGCGTCGATTTCGTCTTCTTGTTGAACTCAGAAGTCGGCGAATATTGGCCCTTCGTCAAACCGTAAATTTTGTTGTTGAAGAGCAGGACCTTGATGCCGACGTTGCGCCGCAGCATATGAATCGTGTGATTTCCGCCGATGGACAGCGCGTCGCCGTCGCCGGTAGCTACCCAAACTTCCAGGTCAGGGCGACGAAATTCTCGCGCTTGATGCCTAGCTCCGGAAAGACAGACTGCACGGCGGAGAGAATCGCGTAGTCTCCGCAGCCCGGGCACCAGCGCACTTCCTGGTCAGTTTGAAAATCTTTCTTTGTGAGAGGCGGTGGCAGCGTCGCTGTTCCCATGATCGAATCTCCTAGAGTCCCAACATCTCTTCGATTTTCTGTTCCAGCTCGGCTTGCTTGAACGGACGGCCCTGAATCTTGTTGAGACCAACAGCATCCACAAGATACTTCGCGCGCAGCACCCACAAGAGCTGGCCCATGTTCAATTCCGGCACAAGCACTTTCTTGTAGCGCTTTAGAATGTCACCCAAATTAGACGGGAGCGGATTGAGGTGCCGCAGGTGGAGGTGGCCGATCCTGCGGCCTTTCGCTCGTTGCGCCTTCAAGGCCGCCGTAATCGAGCCGCAAGTTGAGCCCCAGGCGACCATCAACAAATCGCCTTCCAGATCACCCGCGGGAAGCACATTCGGGATGTCCTGCGCGACAGCCGCGACCTTTGCTGCGCGGACGCGCACCATATTTTCGTGGTTCAGCGGCTCGTAGTTGATGTTTCCCGTGGGATCCTGTTTCTCAAGTCCGCCGATGCGATGTTCGAGCCCCGGCGTGCCCGGCACCGCCCACGGGCGCGCCAAAGTCTGCGGGTCGCGCTTGTAAGGCAAGAAGCCGACCGGGTCGCTCGCAAATTTTACCGGGAAATCCGGAATGTCTTTCAGCTCCGGTATTCGCCACGGCTCCGCACCGTTTGCAAGGTAACCGTCCGAGAGAATAATTACCGGCACCATGTACTTGACGGCGATGCGGCACGCTTCGATGGCCACCCAGAAGCAATCCGCAGGCGTCGCCGCGGCCAGAACTGGAATCGGCGCTTCCGAGTTGCGGCCAAAGAGTGCCTGCAGCAGATCGGCCTGCTCGGTCTTTGTCGGAAGGCCGGTTGATGGTCCGCCGCGCTGGATGTCGCAAATGACCAGCGGAATCTCCACGGCCACGGCTAGGCCTAACGCTTCCGTTTTCAGGGCCATTCCTGGGCCGGAAGTCGTCGTGATGGCGAGAGCCCCCGCGTACGCCGCGCCGATCGCCGAAGTGATGGCAGCAATTTCGTCTTCCGCCTGGAAGGTCATGACGCCAAAGTCTTTGTACTGGGACAGCTCGTGCAGAATGTCCGAAGCAGGAGTAATCGGATAGCTGCCCTGAAAAAGCCTCAACCCGGATTTCTGCGCCGCGGTCACAAACCCCAGTGCAAGCGCCTGGTTGCCGCTCATGCTCCGGTAGAGTCCCGGGGTGAGCTGCGCCGGCGGGATTTCATAACTGATCTGAAAAGCTTCCGTGGCTTCGCAGTAAGAATACCCGCCCTTCAGCGCGAGCTTGTTCGCTTCGACGAGCAGCGGCTTGTTCTTGAACTTGTCTTCGATCCACCGGACCGTCGGATCCATCGAGCGGTTATAAAGCCAGTAGCACATGCCCAGCGCGAAAAAGTTCTTGCAGCGGTCCATGGACTTGGCGTCGAGGCCCAGATGTTCGAGCGAACGCCGCGTCAGCCGTTCAAGCTCGACTGAAAACAGCCGGAACTTATCGAGGGAATGGTCTTCCAGCGGATTCGAGGTCATTTGCGCTTTGCGCAGGTCGCCCTCTTTGAAACTGTCGCTGTTGACGATCAGGATCCCGTTGGCCTTGAGGTCGGCAATGTTCACCTTTAGCGCGGCCGGATTCATGGCGATCAGCACGTCGATAGCGTCGCCGGGCGTATAAACTTCATTGGAAGAGAAGTGCAGCTGGAAGCCGCTGACGCCGGGAATCGTTCCCGCAGGGGCGCGGATTTCGGCCGGGTAGTCCGGAAAGGTTGCAATATCATTGCCGTAGAGCGCGGCGGTATTCGTGAACTGGCTGCCGGTGATCTGCATGCCGTCACCGGAATCTCCCGCGAAGCGGATGACCGCCTGATCGAGCACTTCGCGCTTGTTTTTTACCGGTGGAACTTCCGCGAGTGTAGACATTCTTGTCCGAACCTCCGCACTTCGATGAACTCCCTTGTCCCCCGGGAGTGTGGCTCAACCATAAGGATGAGGCGGTGCGGTGAAGGACGGTTCTAAGGCAGCCCGCCAGGAGCCGACACCCAAAGGATATCACACCGGCCCGCGCGCGGTAGGGAGAGTGCACGCCGCAATGGGATGTGCCTTATCCAGAAAGAGTTGCAGGTATGCCAGGCCGAATCATTGAGAGCCCAGAATACTTTCGAGACCAAGGGACGTAACGAATGGAGACGGCCTTTGCTGCGAGAACTCCAGCCGGGTCCTCAACTGCCCGTCGTGGCCATGAGCGCTTTGGCCTCTTCCAGGCCGCTCTGTAAATCTGCCGTAGTCTTGATAGTGAGTAGCTCAGCGCCGATTCCGACCAAGGTATCCGCGATCCCTAACGAAATGCCGGCCAGGATGACGTGCGCTCCCAGGAGACGGACCGCGTCTACAGTACGCAGCAAACCATCGGCAGTTTCCGGGTCAATCTTCGGGACTCCCGTCAAATCAATCACCACGGCCTTGGCACGTTGCGCGCGGATGTCATTTAGCAGTTGGTTGCGCAATTGCATCGCGCGCCGTGCGTCCACCAGGCCGATCAGGGGCACAACGAGCAGTCCTTCCTGCGCCTGCAGGACCGGCGTAGATAATTCCTTGACGGCCGCTTCCAATCTGCGGCTCTCCGTAATATCCATGATCGTCGCAAACAGGCAAGGATTGCCGGCGAACTCGATTGCGTCAGCGGAGAGTTGCACTGTCCGTACTTGGCCCGACTTGGTCCGCAATGTGGTCTCCACTTCCCGGACTGGATGCCCAGCGGACAATTCCGTGACAACGCGGGTACGTATCTCCGGTTCCACCCAAATCCCCAACTCGATGGAGCTCTTACCGATTAGTTCTTTGGCGCTGTAGCCCGTCAGTTTGCAAAAAGATTCGTTCACTTCAAGATAGCGCGCATCTTCCAGCGTGCTGAGCATGATCGGATACGGGTTGACGCGAAATAACTTCTCGAACGTGGAACCCATGGCCCACTTACGTTCCGTCAAATCGCGCGTAACTTTTCCAAAGCCATAGAGTCGTCCCTGGTCATCCTTAACCGCAGTGATGACCACGTTGGCCCAAAAGTGCGTGCCGTCTTTTCGGACACGCCAGCCTTCGTCTTCGAACCGGCCTTCAGCAGCCGCGACTTCCAACTCGCGCTGTGGCTTTCCCTGTTCCACGTCCTTGGCAGGATAGAAAATCGAGAAGTGCTTGCCACGAATCTCGTCAGCCGTGTACCCTTTGATACGCATAGCCCCTTGATTCCAAGTTGCGACGTTCCCTTCGGCGTCAAGCATGAATATCGCGTAATCCTTTACGCTCTCGACCAACAATTCGAGCTGGTCTGCAATTCTCCAAGAACGTCGCGGCATTTCTTTCATCGAATGTGTGAACCTGGGTTGACCCAAACAGTAGTCGAGAGCCGGGGGCCGGGCAAGCGAACTCTGCGTAATTCCCAGCCAAAGGCTAGCAAACGTGAGCGAGCAAATGAGTTCGAGCGCGGACGATGCGTCACTGGAGGTAATTACAAGAGATAAGCGGCTCCGTATTCTATTAGACCCTTGCCGGCGCCCTTGCGAGAACTGACGATCCTGGCAGGCGTGTAGATATTCGGCGCTCTGGAAGTGTAGGGTACTGCCATTTCCACTTGCGATCCTTCGGGATAATTGCTGGCGCTAAAGAAGCTGAGGCCCCCGCGCGCCAAATTCCTAACGAGCACAACCTCGTTTCCAAGAGTGGGGTGCCGAATACACCCAACCGCTTCTACTTGAACACGCTCGTGAGAACGTTGATTCTGCGTTCCAGGGGCTAAGAGGTGGCGTGACACCGGGTGAAGACCGCCTTGTTCATCGGGAGCCTCGGGCTTTGCGGAAGTTTGGTTGTACGGTCGCGTCCAGGTAGTCCATCCACCACAATCCTGGCAAATGCGGGAGATACAGTGATGGTGGAGGAAAAGATCAGCCTCAAATTCGCTTAGGTAGGATACCGCCAGCCGCCCACACGCGATACATCGGAGCAAGGCCCGGAGCACAGCCGTCTCCGCGTCAGCCACCGAGGGAAAAGAAATGTCCCACAGATTAACTTCGGGATCGAGCAAAACCAGCCCGAACAGATTCCCCCCCGAGCCGCCTGGAATGCGGCCTACGACGCGGGCCATCGCCTCCTTGCTAACTCCAACTCGCTGGATCTTTACGGCCTGGCCAATGGAAAGCTCTCCTTCCACCATGATCGCGGCGCCGTGGCGGCTAATGTCTACTGTCTGGCCTTCCTCCAGGAAATCAGCGCCTTGTTTTCCGGCGCCAGAGAGGCGAACCGGTAGGTTCAGAAAAACACGTTCGCTAAGACGTTGATTCTTGTCCAGAGCAGGAAAAAGGGCGTGACCCTTTGCAACAGCGCTCGCGCCGGGTTCGTTGCTGAGATGGTTCGCCATGTGACACCACCGCCGATGGAAGAACTCCACACCCTTCTTCATCTCCGCGAAACTTGAGCCCCTTCCCAAGGCCGCGGAGCATACCAATGCGGACTGGACTTCCGACTGCAGTTTCTTCAGCATCCATGCAAATGACAATCAGGTGAAAGAAGGATTTAGGAGAGGGGAATTCCATTTACACAGTGAGCAGTGTCAGTCCCATCGCGGAAGGCAAATTTTGCGCTTGACGTTCGCTTTCCTTTCGCCTAAAGTGCCTGTGGAAAAGATTTGCAAGCGGAGGCGCGCACATGGCTCTGACCAAACGGCAAAAAGAAGTTCTGGACTACCTCGTAGCGTTTGAGACCAAGCATGGCTACGCGCCAAGCTTTGAAGAAATCGGCAAGGGCCTGAAGCTCACTTCCCTGGCCACCGTGCACAAGCACATCACCACGCTCGAGAAAAAAGGCTTCATTCGCCGCGGTTACAATCAGAGCCGCTCCATCGAGATTATCCAACTTCCGAAGTCGGTCAAGGAACAAGTCAGCGATCGCAAATTGCAGGAGCTTCCGCTGGTGGGAAGAATTGCGGCGGGGCGTCCCCTGGAAGCCGTGGAAGAACGCGAAACGATTTCGCTGGGCGATTTCGCGCGCGGCGGCAACTCCTTTGTGCTGCAGGTCAAAGGCACCTCCATGATTGAGGATCACATCATGGATGGGGATTTCGTTGTGTGTGAGCAGACGCAGGTCGCCAATGCTGGTGACATCGTTGTGGCGCTGATCGGCGGTGAGGAAGCGACCCTCAAGCGCTTCTATCGCGAAGGCCCTGGGAAGATACGCCTGCAGCCGGCAAATTCGGAAATGGCTCCCATCATGGTGGCGGCGAACGACGTCAAGATTCAAGGCCGTGTGATCGGCGTCCTTCGCAAATACTAGTTCTACCCATCTGAATATCTATGCTGCGGGCTATGCCCATCCGCCCGGGGAATCGGCTAACCTTCGCTGGCGCTCCCCCTCACCTATCCGCTGGTAAATTGTTTGTGTCAGAATCCTGTTGCGTGCATCAGAAGAGTGTTACCGGTTGTCCTCATGGAGCCCTTTCGGGCAACGTGGCAGGGAAAATCAAATTCGCTCCAGAGATCCTAAACTCTTGAGGTCGCAAACTTGTCTTCGAACCGCCAGAGCATTTTGATCGTTGACCCCGACGCGGCCTCGCGCCAGGTTCTTGAGGAACTTGTGCGTTCGGCTGGCTACGACGTGGCCGTGTCTTCCTCGCAGGTCGAAGGATTCAAGTTTGTTCAAGAGGCCAGCATCGACCTCTTGATCCTCTCCGCTGACCTTGCCGACATCCAATGCTGCGATGCGCTCGCCGAAGTTAAAGGCAATGCCGCCACTGCCGGGACACGCGTGATCCTCCTCACGAAAGGAGGCGGAGCGGAACGGGCTCGGGGACTCGATCTCGGCGCGGACGAAGTGCTCACTTCGCCGTGGGACGGGGCGGAATTGCTCGCGCGGGTTCGTGTTCAGCTGCGCGATAAACACGCCTTGGACGAGTTAGGAGAGAAAACGCGTATCGCCGACGAAAGCCGGGAGGTGGCGCAGACGGCTTTTCAGGCCCTCGCCGTCACGGAGAAGATGACCCGCGATGCGTTTTCGCTCGAGCGGGCCTTGAAGATTGGCGTCTCCGCCCTATTTGCCATTGCCCTGGTGATCGCCGGAATTTTCGTTCTTTTCTCCAGACGTGCCAACAAGGAAGCGAACCGCGCCTATGCTGTGATTGCCCAAATGGAGCGCGGCGCTCACCGCCAGGAGCAATTGATGGCGGATGCCCGCAGCGCGCGCGCCGATCTGAAGCAATCGAATGTTCTCGAGCAAAAGCAGCAGCTCAAGCAACATTCAGATGAGCTACGCCAGAAAATTTCGGATGCCGAACCTGGTGAAGTGTCCGCCCTTCGCAAGGAACTCGAGGAAACCACTTCCCGCCTGAAACGCGTGGAGACCGAGTCGCAATCCGCGGAAGAAGTGATTCGTGCCTATGCTCCAAGCGTGTGCCTCATCCACGTGTCGGTGGCCTTCGTCGACCGGGCTTCGGGGCGTCCCCTGCGATACGGCGGAATCAATCCGGATGGCGAGCCGCTTCACGACAGTGATGGCAACCCCGTGTATACATTGGAGGGGCGCGCGCCCGAAGTTCGCGCTGATTTCTTCGGCACCGGATTCATGGCTGGAGAAGGCCGCATTCTTACCAATCATCACGTGGCGCAACCCTGGTGGAAAAATGACGAACTCACCGCCGTAACGAGCCAGGGGCTCAATCCCACTATTGCCGACCTGACTGCCTATTTTCCAGAGTCCAGCGCCGGTGTCCCCGTCAGTGTTTCCGAAATTTCCGAGGCAGCGGACCTCGCGGTGCTGAAAGGTGATTTGTCCAGCTTGAAGAAACCCATCCTGAAAATGGATGCGCGCAAGGAAGCGGCGGTCAGCGGTCAGCCACTGCTTTCCCTCGGCTATGCCACAGGTATCAGCGCCATTCTTGCGCGCGCGGGAGAGGACGTCGTGGACGAAATCGCCAAGAGTACCGGTGGCAAGCCGAAAGAAGTTGTCAACGAACTTCTTCGGCGCAAACTGATCCGCCCGCTGGTCACTCAGGGCCATATCGGCGACGTTCTTCCGGACAAAATTGTCTACGATGCGCAGACCACTTCCGGCGGCTCGGGCGGGCCGCTCATCAATCGCGATGGAGAAGTGATTGGCGTGACGTTCGCGGTGGTCAAAGGTTTTGGCGGTTCAAATTTTGGCGTTCCCATTCGCTTCGCCCAGCCGCTCCTCAAACCATGAAAGCTGGTTTTGTTTTATCCTAGGACGTGGAGCTGAAACGACGTTTTCCGTCATCAACTGGAATCATGGATCATCTTCTTGGTCGCGCCCGTGTGATCCTCGTTTGCCTGCTCGCCATTCTGCTGGCATTGCCGGCCCCCGTTTACGCCTACGCTGTTCTCTCTCATGAAGCCATCATCGATGCCGCCTGGGAGACGCACATCAAGCCTCTCCTAGTAAAAAAATTCCCGTCGGCAACGGAGGAAGACCTGAGCAGAGCCCAGGCTTACGCTTACGGCGGGGCCATCATTCAAGATATGGGGTATTACCCGTACGGCAGCCCCTTTTTCAGCGACCTCACGCATTACATTCGCAGTGGTGATTTCATCCAGGCGCTGTTGCGCGAAGCGAAAGATCTCAACGAGTACGCTTTCGCCATTGGCGCGCTGGCCCATTACGCCGCGGACAACGACGGCCACCGCCTCGGTACCAACAGGGCAGTCCCGATTTTGTATCCTGGTCTTCGAAAGAAATTCGGCGACAGCGTTGCCTTTGAGGATAACCGGCTGGCGCACGTGAAAACCGAATTTGGTTTTGACGTTCTCGAAATCGCGCGCGAACGCTATGCTCCTGACAGCTACCATGATTTTATCGGTTTCGAAGTCGCACGTCCGGTACTTGAGCGGGCCTTCCTGGAGACGTACGGTCTCGAGCTGAAGGATGTGCTCGTTAGCGAAGAGAAAGTTCTCAACTCTTACCGCCGCGACGTGAGCAAGCTGATTCCAAAAGCCACTCGCATCGCCTGGCACCTCAAGAAAGACGAAATCAAGGACGACATTCCAGACGCGACGAAGAGAAAGTTTCTGTTCAACCTGTCCCGCGCAAACTACGAGCGCGAATGGGGCAAGGATTATCGCAAGCCCAGTCCGGGCGAGCGTTTTCTGGCCTTTCTCTACAAGCTGATCCCCAAGTTCGGTCCTCTCAAGATCCTCCAGTTCCGGACGCCCACGCCGCAGACCGAACAGATGTTTGAGGCCAGCTTCAATGCCACGCTCGACCGGTATCGAGAGCTGCTGTCGGAGGTTCGCGCAGGCCGGCTGGACTTGCCCAATAACAATTTCGATATCGGCGAGAAAACTGGTCCCGGAAAATACCGTCTGAACGATGAAGCCCATGCGGAATTACTGGACAAGCTGGCGGAAACTAAGTTCGCGGGCGCTACTTCTGAAGTCAAGGCTGAGCTTTTGCGCTTTTTTGCAGAACCGGATGCGCCGTACGCGACGAAACGCAACGCCAAAGCGTGGACAAAGGTTCAAACGCAGTTGCAACAGTTGAAATCAGCACAGGTCGCGGCCGCTTCTGCCAATGCTGCGCGACAGGTGACACCCGAGGCTCCCGTCAATCCGTAAGTCATGGCTGCTCCCCTGCGCGGCCTCTCCTTCTCGAAGCACAAAAATAATTGATTCCCCGAATTGAAAAGACCGCTACTTAGTCGCGTCGTCGCCATGAAACAATGTAGAATTTCGCGCGACCCATTGATCGCCTCTGAGATGAAGAAGACCAAACCGATCCGGAAACTCCTCGCTGCCAATCGCAGCGAAATTGCCATACGCATCTTCCGTGCCGCCAACGAATTGGGATTGCGAACCGTGGCCATCTATTCGCAGGAAGACCGGTTGTCCCTGCATCGCTTTAAGGCTGACGAAGCGTATCAGGTTGGCCCCGGCAAGGGCCCCGTGGAAGCCTACCTGGACATCGCGGGAATCGTCGCGCTCGCGAAAGAGAAGGGCGTCGACGCCATCCACCCAGGTTACGGTTTTCTTTCCGAAAATCGTGCGTTTGCACGCACCTGCGAAAAAGCCGGCATCACTTTCGTTGGACCTTCGCCGAAGCTTCTTGAATTGCTTGGAGACAAGACCGCCGCACGAAGACTGGCCACTTCGGCGGGCGTTCCCGTCCTTCCGGGAACCGAGAATCCCGTCAAGTCGGCGGCGGAGGCGCAAAAAATTGCTCGGGGGATCGGCTATCCCGTCATTGTGAAAGCGGCGATGGGCGGGGGCGGCCGCGGGATGCGCGTCGTTCATGACGCCGCGCAGCTCGATGTTTTACTCGAAGAAGCCCAGGGTGAGGCGCGCTCCGCTTTTGGTGACGCCTCAGTTTTCCTTGAAAAATATTTGCCCCGTGCCCGCCACTTGGAAGTCCAAATCCTCGCTGACCATCACGGTAACTTGCTGCATCTTTACGAACGCGACTGCTCTGTTCAGCGTCGCCACCAAAAGGTCGTCGAGGTCGCTCCGGCCGCGAATCTCCCTGCGAATATTCGCGCCGAACTCTGCGATGCCGCGGTGCAGCTCGCGCGCAAGGCCAACTATCGCAATGCCGGAACTGTTGAGTTTCTCTACGACGTTGATTCGGAGAAATGGTATTTCATCGAGGTCAATCCGCGCATTCAGGTCGAACACACTGTGACCGAGATGGTCACCGGCATCGATCTTGTGCGCTCGCAGATTCTCGTCGCGCAAGGCCACCACCTGCACGAGCCACCGATGTCGTTGCCAAATCAGCAGCATGTCCCGCTTAACGGCGCGGCTCTCCAATGTCGCGTGACGACGGAGGACCCGGAGAATAACTTCGCCCCTGACTACGGGAAACTCTCCACCTATCGTTCGCCCGCAGGCTTTGGCATTCGTCTCGATGGCGGCACCGCCTATGCCGGAGCGACGCTCGCCGCCTATTACGATTCGCTGCTCGTCAAAGTGACGGCCTGGGGCGCGAATCTTCCCGAAGCTTGCCAGCGAATGGACCGCGCTCTCCGCGAATTCCGCATCCGCGGCGTGAAAACGAATATTCCCTTTGTCGAAAACGTTGTCAATCACCCGAAGTTCCGCGCCGGCGAAGTCACCACGTCTTTCCTCGACGAGTCGCCTGAACTTTTCCGCTTTGCCAGCCGTGGCGATCGCGCCACAAAACTCCTTTCCTATCTCGGCGATGTCATCCTCAACGGCAATCCCGAAGTGAAGGGCAAGCAAGTGCCGAAAGAAATCGAGGCCGCAGTAATTCCGGCGTCACCCACAGACAAACCACGCGCCGGTACCCGCCAGCTCCTGCAAAAGCTTGGTCCGGCAAGATTCGCTGCCTGGGCACGAAAAGAAAAACGTCTGCTGGTCACCGATACAACTTTCCGCGATGCTCATCAGTCGCTGATGGCCACGCGCGTCCGCACCTTCGACCTGCTCGCCACCGCCGGCGCCGTCGCGCATCGCCTGCCGAATCTTTTCAGCCTCGAGATGTGGGGCGGCGCAACGTTTGACACTTCGATGCGCTTCCTGCACGAAGATCCCTGGCAACGCTTGCGCGACCTGCGCGAGCGCATTCCCAATATTTGTTTCCAGATGCTTCTTCGCGGCGCCAACGCCGTCGGCTACACTTCCTATCCCGACAATCTCATCACTGAATTTGTTCGCGAAGCACATTCCCAGGGCATCGACATCTTTCGCATCTTCGATTCGCTCAATTCCATCGAAAACATGCGTGTTTCCATCGATGCCGCGCTCGAAGCTGGCGCCGTTTGCGAAGCTGCCATTTGCTACACCGGCGACATTCTCGACAAAAGCCGTCCAAAATATTCGCTCAAGTATTACGTCGCGATGGCCAAGCAACTGGAAAAACTGGGCACGCACTTCCTGGCCATAAAAGATATGGCCGGACTCTGCAAGCCGTACGCGGCATTCGAATTGGTGAAAGTGCTCCGCGATGAAGTCGGCGTTCCGATTCACTTTCACACGCATGACACCAGCGGCATCAACTCCGCCTCCGTGCTGAAAGCCGCCGATGCCGGAGTCGACGTGGCCGACGGCGCCATCGCCTCCATGAGCGGCGGCACCAGCCAGCCCAATCTAAATTCCATCGTCGCCGCCCTTCGCCACACGCCCCGCGACACGCATCTCGATGTCGACGCGCTCAACGAATGCTCCGACTATTGGGAAACGGTTCGCACTTACTATCTTCCGTTTGATTCCGGTCCCAAGGCCGGCTCCGCGCGCCTGTACCAGCATGAAATCCCCGGGGGGCAATACACGAACTTGCGCGAGCAGGCCGCCGCGATGGGCCTCGGCCATCGTTGGCGCGAAGTCGAAAAAATGTACGCCAAGGTCAACCAGCTTTTCGGCGACATCGTCAAAGTCACGCCTTCCAGCAAAGTCGTCGGTGACATGACGCTTTTTCTGATGGCCAAGGAAATGCAGCCGGCGGATACCCCGAAGCTCGACGAAAAGCATGATGTGTCATTTCCAAATTCCGTCGTCGAAATGTTTTCCGGAGTCCTCGGAGTGCCTCCCGGCGGTTGGCCGAAGAGGCTGCAGAAAATCATCCTGCGCGGCCAGGCCCCTCTGCGTGGCCGCCCAAGCGCAAACCTGGAGGCAATTAACTGGGAAGAAGAGCGCCAGTCTCTCGAGAAAAAACTAGGTCACCCCGTCCGCCGTGGTGATCTGCTGGGCTATCTGCTCTATCCCGACGTTTTCACGAAATACGACAAATTTCGCCAGACCTATTCGGACGTCAGCGTCTTGCCCACGCCGGCATTTTTCTACGGACTAAAGTCCGGCGAAGAAATCACCGTCGAAATTGAATCTGGGAAATCTCTCATCATCAAATTTCTGACCATCAGCGAACCGCATCCCGATGGCACGCGCACGCTCTTTTTTGAGCTGAACGGCCAGCCTCGCGAAGTCAACATCCGTGATCGCGCCTTGCGTGTGGTCGAGCGCGCTCATCCCAAGGCCGATCCTGCCGATCCCGGCCAGGTCGCTGCGGCAACCGCCGGCGTCATCAGCGGCATCGCCGTGCAGGCCAATCACGCCGTGGAACGCGGCGCAAAACTCCTCACTCTCGAAGCCATGAAAATGCAGTCCAATATCTATGCGCCCATTTCCGGACGCATCATGAAAATCCTTGTCACCTCCGGGCAGCATGTCGAAGCGAAAGATCTTCTCGTGATGATCGCGCCGTGAGTTCCGGTCAGCTCCGCAAACACGAAAAATTCCGCTCGCGCTTTCTCCGCAACCAGCGCGATCTCATTGTTTACACTCCGCCCGGATATACCGATCAGTCCGCGCGTCATTTCCCGGTTCTCTATCTTCACGACGGCCAGAATCTTTTCGACGGCGCCACTTCCTTTATCCCCGGGCAGGATTGGCACGTCGGTCAAACCGCGGATCATTACATTCAATCCGGCTCGGTTGCTCCTCTCATCATCGTGGGCATGTACAACACCAAAGCACGCATTCGCGAATACACGCCTACTCACGTTCCCAAGCTCGGCGGCGGGCGCGCCGACCGCTACGCAAGATTTCTCATCGAAGAAGTGAAGCCCTTCGTTGACGGCGAATACCGAACGCTCTCCGGCTCGCAGCACACCGGCATCGGCGGTTCATCGCTCGGCGGCCTCGTTTCCCTCTATGTCGGGCTTAAGCATTCGCGTATTGTCGGAAAAATTGCCGCTCTCTCGCCGTCCGTCTGGTGGAACCAGCAGGTGATCCACCGTTTTGCGCAAACGGCGGTTGTGGAGCCGCGCCCGCGCATCTGGCTGGATATCGGCACGCGCGAAGGCCCCCGCATCGTACAGGAAGTCGAAAAATTCCGCGATGTGCTCCTCGAAAAAGGCTGGCAGCTCGGTTACGACTTGCACTTCGAGCGCGTCGAAGGCGCGGAGCACAACGAAGCAGCCTGGGCGCAGCGCGTCGGTCCGTTCCTGCAATTTCTGTATCCTGCGCGCGAGGCCGCTGTATAATCCGCGCTCGATTCATTTGGCTTCCTGGGGGCGTCGCATGTCGGAAGGCCGGCCTCTCACCATTCTCTGCGTCAGTTCCTTCGAAAAGGGTCAGGAATTTATCCGCACCTGCAAAGCGCTCGGCTGCCGCGTTTTTCTCCTGACCGTCGAAAAACTTCGCCACGCCAGTTGGCCGTTCGAATGCATCGATGAAGTCTTCACCATGCCCGAGGAGCTTCCGCTGCAAGGTCTGATTTACGCCGTCAGTTATGCCGCCCGCTCGCGGAACATCGACCGCATCGTCGCGCTCGATGAATTTGACATGGAAAATGTTTCTGCCCTTCGCGAGCATCTTCGCATTCCCGGTATGGGGCTCACCACCGTCCGCTACTTTCGCGACAAGCTGGCCATGCGCGCCCGCGCCCGCGAAGCCGGCATCCTCGTCCCCGAATTCGTTCACGTCCTCAATTACGATCATCTTCGCGGATTCATGTCCCGCGTTCCCAACCCCTGGCTGCTCAAGCCTCGCTCGCAAGCTTCCGGCATTGGTATGAAGAAGATTCATTACCCCGATCAGTTGTGGCACTGGCTCGACCAGCTCGGCGATCAGCAATCTTTTTATTTGCTGGAGCAATTCGTTCCCGGCTCCGTCTATCACGTGGACAGCGTCGTTTCCGAGCGCACTGTTGTCTTCGCTGAAGCCCATGCCTACGGCACGCCTCCGCTAGATACCTCCCATCAAGGCGGCGTATTCACTACGCGCACTCTTCCGCGTGAAGCGGAAGAAACCAAATCGCTCCTCGAAATCAATCGCAATTTACTGGATGGCCTAGGCCTCAGGCGCGGAGTCACTCATGCCGAGTTCCTCCGCTCGCACGCCGACGGCAAATTCTATTTCATTGAAGTTGCCGCCCGCGTCGGCGGCGCCTACATCTCTGATGTCATCGAGACCGCCACGGGAATCAACCTCTGGCGCGAGTGGGCCCGCCTCGAAGTCGGAGCAGGGAATCAGCCCTACCAGCTTCCACCGTCACGCCGCGACTACGCCGCCGTCGTTCTTTCTCTCGCTCGCCAGGAACATCCCGATACGTCCGCCTACACCGATCCCGAAATCACCTACCGCATCACCAAGTATCACCACGTCGGCTTCATCCTGAAGTCCCAAAGCCCCGAACGCATTCAGCAGTTGCTCGATTCTTACGCCACCCGTTTTCAAGCCGATTTCGTCGCCACCCAGCCGGTCCCCGAAAAACCAACGTCTTAATGGCATTTCCCCTGTTTATCAGGACCTTCCAAGGTAGGAGGATGTCAGAAAGTTGGTTTGGCTGCCCGCGCTCTCTCGCGTTGATCGGAGACAAGCCGGTAAACGGAGTCTACGTCCTCGATATCGACAAACGTGGGCACGCCCCCGATACTTAGCGTATTCCATGCTCCGAATCCCTGGTTGCGAGACCACATGGCTTGAGGTTGGCCGAAACGTAAAATGCCAATTCCATTCGAACCACCTTCCTTGACAAGCGAAGGCAGAGAGTCAATGTAGGCCGAGGCCGTTTGCCGTTTCCAGCCGTCCTGCACCACGATAACCCGACGATTCGTCACCGCGTAATGAGTACGTCCTTTCAACCATGCGGCATAGAGGAATCTGCCCCAGATTAGGTATTGACCAATCAAGACAAAGGGGATGCCCCACAGCATTCCGAACGTCCATCGACCGTGGGCTTGGCCTCCCCACACTCCCGAGACGCCCGCTTCCCAGAAAATGGCAAAGCCACCCCAGAAAAGGCTGAACGGAATCAAGAAGAGGTCTTCCTTATGAAAAATGACAGAAGCCTTCGGCTGCCCTGCCCAGACGAAGCTTTCCCCGGGCACGAGTTCTGGTTGGACGGCGGCTGCGGAGGTTGGATTAATTTGTACCATTTCCAGAAGTATAGGATAAGTTTGGAACCAACAAGCACTTCGACCGCGACGTGTATTTACACGTGTAAAACTGAGGATGAAGTAGACCCGATCGCGATAGATTGGATTGCCGGAGATTGCCCAACCACAACGCCTCCCCCCGCTTTACATTTCCCCCACTTTCCTTCAGTATTCCCCCGGACTGCCGCCCACCAGCCCCCGGCACGACCTGTCCCAAAGTCTAGTAACTGTCTGGAACAGCGGCTTCACACATTGTTTGCCGCGCACTCTTCCGGGGAATACAGTTTGCAGTACCCCGGACGGAATTCTGCGTTGGGGTGGTTTTGTCGCTTTGGAGGTCCGATGTGGGGCAATAAGAAACCGGATGCAGCGCAAGCAGGGCAACCGGATCAACGAAACTTACAAACGAATCAGTCGTCGAAGCCTGCTTCGCCGGCTTGGGAGGATAAACCCGCGATGAGTACAGATGCGATGCGTCCATTAGGTGCAACCGCGGACCGCGCCACGGCACGGCTCGGGGCCAGTCTGCACGTGAAAGGTGAGATCTCCGGCAACGAAGATCTGTTGATCGATGGATCGGTCGAAGGACTGATTCAGCTCGATGAGCGGAAACTAACTGTCGGGCCCTCAGCAAAAGTAACCGCTGATATCATTGCCCGCGAGGTGGTGGTGTACGGCAACGTGAAGGGCAACCTTCGCGCAAAGGATCGAATTGAAATCAAGAAGGATGGTTCGGTCAATGGTGACCTGACCACTTCCCGTATCATGATCGAAGACGGCGCCTACTTCAAAGGTTCCATCGAGATCGACAAGAGCCCGGAAAAGGAATCCGGTTCGAATGCGTTTGCCCGCTCCTCTTCGTCTGCGGCCGCGCCGGCAGCCAAGACCATTTAACTTTTTTCCCTCAACTCTGTTTCAACAGCGGCGTCCCGGTATCCCCGGGGCGCCGTTTGCTTGTTAGCCTCGATTTCTCACAAGGAATGCGCGTATTCTTAACGCCATTTCCCGTCGCCATGGTTATCCTGAGCGCAGCGAAGGATCTTAACCGATCGGCACGTCAAAGCGGCGAGGTGGCGAGACGCCCTGGTTAGCTATCTGTTGTCCCTCGCCGCCGTTCCCTTGGGAATCGGTTCGATCACGCCCACAACTGTTGCCGCAGCAGGCGGCGCCACTCTCACCTTCGCAGCAGCGGCTTCAGAGCGGTGCCACCGTCACCATGAATGGAAAATCCGCCAGCGTCACCTTCAAGGACATCAACACTCTCCTTGTCGTAACTCCCGCCCTTACTCCTGGCCCGCAGCAAATCATCACCGCCAATCCCGACGGCGAATCCGTTTCCCTCGACGACGCGTTCACCGCCAACTAAGTAGGACAGACATTCCTGTCTGTCTGCCTTGTCCCGTCTGTCTCTCTTCTCCGCATCCCTTCTAACCTTTTCGCGGTATCCTCATCCAATTTGAAGAAGATAAAATAGTCAGATTCGCTGCCAGGGAAGTTTGACTCGCCCGGCCCGTGAGAGGATTCGAATGGAAACGCGAAAATTGGGAAACTCCGATCTCAAAATTACACTCGTCGGCTTCGGCGCCTGGGCTCTCGGTGGTGGCGGATGGGAATTTGCCTGGGGTCCGCAGGACGACGCCGATTCCATCGCCGCGATTCATCGCGCGCTGGAGCTGGGCGTCAACTGGATCGACACTGCCGCCGTCTACGGCCTGGGGCACTCTGAAGAAATCGTCGCTGGCGCGTTGAAAGAATGGCGCGGTCCGCGGCCCTACGTTTTTACGAAATGTGTCTTGCGCTGGAATGAAAAAGGGAAAATTTGGAAGGAGTTCAGCCCCGTTTCCATCCGCCGCGAATGCGTAGACAGTCTCCGCCGCCTGCAAGTCGATACCATCGATCTCTACCAAATGCACTGGCCCCCGGACGAGAGCAAGCCCGGCATCGAAGAAGCCTGGCAAACTCTTGCGACACTGAAGGCCGAAGGCAAAGTCCGCTGGATCGGCGTGTCCAACTTCAACGTCGCCCAAATCAAACGCGCCGAAAAAATTGCTCCGGTGACTTCCTTGCAGCCGCCCTATTCGATCATTCGCCGGCAAATTGAAGCGGAGGTTCTTCCGTATTGCCAACAGCAGGAAACCGGCGTGATCAATTACGCTCCCATGGCCTCCGGACTTCTCACCGGAGCCATGACTCGCGAACGCGCTGCCGCGTTGCCCTCGGATGATTTTCGCAGCCGCAATCCGGAATTCCGCGAGCCGCGCCTTTCAAAGAATCTTGAACTTGTGGAACGCCTGCGCCAGGTTGGCGCGCGTCACGGCCGCACTCCCGGCGAAGTGGCCATCGCTTGGACTTTGCGTCATCCGGCCATCACCGCTGCCATTGTCGGCGCCCGCAACGCCAAGCAATCCGAAGGCGTCATGCGCGCTGGCGAACTAAAACTCACCGCCGAAGAGATCGCGGAAATCGAAGGCGCTGCCGCGCTCGCCACTGCTCGCTGAACGTAATCAAGTACCCAGAGGCGAAATGCAGGCATCAGGCGCCGCGCCACTCATGCAATCTTCGAGAGCCACGAAGAGCTAGGCGCGCTGGTAGTCCGGTCTCCAGCATTTGATCAGTTGCTTGATGGCTTTGCGCTCCGTCACTTTTTCGTCCAGAACTTTTCTTGCCAGCGCCGGCAATTCCACGTCGCTTGCGAAACGCAGCGCAACAATCTGGCCGATAGTCAGCTCGGCGCATCTCGTCTGCAAATCCGCGGGCAGCACCTGCGCGTATCGCAGCCGCTCCTCGAGACGAATGACGCGGTCCTGCACCGCAAGCGCAAACATCCGCGCCTGAAACGCCAAGATCACCAAGGCTCCAGCTAGAATCACGCCAAAGATCCCCGCGAAAGAAAAACCTAACTTCCACAGCCGGATCAGCGACCAAACAAAGTTAATCACAAAAACCGGCACCGCGAAAAAATGATATGTGGGAACGAACCTTCCATGATTCGAAAAATTCTGCTCTTCCATCAATCTACCTCCCTTGCGCCTTGTGCCGCATGATTGTAGCAAACTGCCGTTGCCCAGCTCGGAAGACTCGCTTGCCTATGGTCTGCCTGCCTCGATGCGCGGCATTTATTTCCTTTTTCTCCGATTTTCTGAACCCATCCCGCCGCCCTGTGCATCCAACCGTCTGGACGAATTCATCGGTTCGGCGATTTGCTGCTTGAAAGCAACGCTGCACCGGAGGCGCGAAGATGGCGAAAGCATCGTGGGGCGGAAAAATCATTGCGGAAAGCAGCGCCACCGTCGTTGTCGAAGGCAACCAATATTTCCCGCCCGAAGCCGTAAAGAAAGAAAACTTAAAGCCGAGCGGTCACACTTCGGTCTGTCCTTGGAAGGGCACGGCCCACTACTACCACGTCGAAGTGAACGGCATTCGCAATGACAATGCCGCCTGGTATTACCCCGAACCGAAGCCTGCGGCCGCTGAAATCAAAGACCGTATTGCGTTCTGGAAGGGCGTCCGCGTCGAAATCTGACTCTCGGCTCTGCCCGGCAACTCGAATTACTTTTCCCTCTTCATGGGCTAAAGCCCCACTCTTAAAGGCCTTTGATATCGGAGCTGAAGCTCCGACCCCCAAACCATCGTGAGATGACTTATTGCTTCGCGATTTCATTCTTGAAGACCGCTCCGTTGTGCATGACAAATCGCACGTGCTCCAGTTCTTCAACGCTCTTCAGCGGATCTCCTGACACTGCGATCACTTCTGCGAACGCGCCGGGAGCGAGCACACCAATCTCGCCTTTCATGTCCAGCATCTCCGCCGCTCGAGAAGTCGCCGATTGAATCGCGTCCATTGGCGCCATTCCCAGTCCCACCATCCGCTTGAATTCCTGTGCGATCGGTTCCGTCCACGGAATCCCACCCATATCCGTTCCAAAAACAATTTTCAAATGTGCCTGCAGGGCCTTCTTGAACGTGATTTCGTGCACCGCGGCCCGCGCGCGATCGCGCCTTCCAGCCGGAGTATCCGCCTCCGCCCAATCGTTGTAATACGGGGAAAGAGTCGGGCAATACCACGTCCCCTGACGCAGCATCTCCGCGATCTGCTTGTCCGTAATCTCCAATCCGTGCTCGATGGAATCGCACCCGCCGTCCAGTGCCCGCTGCAGGCCGATCCCGTTGTACGCATGGCACGCCACTTTCTTCTGCCATCCGTGCGCTTCGTCAACGATGGCTTTCAGCTCTTCCACGGTCAGCGTGGGCTGCGAAACCAGGTTTCCCTGCTTGTCCACCCACGAGCGGTGCGTCATGTAAACCTTGAGCCAGTCGGCTCCGTGCTCAAGTTGCTGCCGCGCGGCCTTGCGCGCTTCCACCGGCCCGTCGACAAGCTGCGCGCCCTTGGGCATTTCCAGTTCCGGCGCGTAGCCTTCCAGGTTGTATCCGCCGGTCGTTGAGATTGCTCGCGTCGCGCCAAAAATTCGCGGCCCGGGAATCGTTCCTTCTTCAATCGCTTGCTTGATTTCAATGTCGCCGTACCCCGCTCCCTCCGTCTCCACATCACGAATTGTGGTGAAACCCTGCTCCAGCGCGCGCCGCGCCGCGTATGTGGCACGCGCGGCCCGCAGCGCAATCCCGGCCTTCAAAATGTTCTCGTCGTAACCGCCCTTTTTGGGATCCTCGCCCCACAGGAAAATATGCGTGTGCGAATCGATCAATCCCGGCAGCACCGTCGCGCCAGAAAGATCAATCACCTTCACTCCATCGGGAATCTTTGTGGAAGCATCCGCCACTTTTTCAATGCGTTCGCCGCGCACAAAAATGAGCTGGTTTTTCCGCGGCGCTTCGCTTACGCCGTCAATCAGCGTCCCCGCACGTATCACCGTTAACGCTCCCGTGCTTCCGCCCTGCGCACCACTTTGCCCACCACTCTGGCCGAGTGAGACATTTCCGCCGGTCACGAGGATCGCCATGGCGCACAAGATTCTTTTCTTCATTCATCACCTCCGCAAAGCCCGGGTAGCTTGCCGCAAAGGGACAGGCGATTGCAACCATTCCGCACGGTGCCAGAGTTCATGACGGTTTCTTCCTGGGGTCGGGCTCTGGGACAGAAGGATCCCAAGTATTGTGGGAGACGGAAGCGGAATCTGGCTTTGTCTTTTGGGTGGAGGCTTCGTCCGGGCTTGACTGCGGGAGCGAGTCTGAGCCGGGGACGAGGTTAGAGTCTTCGACAGAGTCGGTGGCTTCGTTTTTTATGGAGACGTTTAAGCAGCGGACTGGCGGGGTAGGTGATGCCCTGGGCGGTTTGGAGGCCCTGAGAATTGCGGATCAGGGGAGCGTAGACATTGGTCGTATCCTTCTGCTTTTCGACGGCGAGATGCTGCGAACACAAGCGGGAACTCTGGTCGGAGGGTTTTTAGACGCCAGGAGTGATTCACGCCGTCCAATTTACCCTTATGTGTTTATCTAACCAAATATATTACCTCCCCGTACTCTGCGCGTATGGGATCATCTGGTAAGGCAGTTTGAGTGTACAATGCCGGCCAACCCCAATCGAAGACTCGGTGGACAAAATGGACGCAACGAGCGCAACAACTGCGACGACGGCAAAATCTGCAGCGACGGCAGCGACTGCTGCGATGGCCAAGGGCCAGACGCCGCCGGCGCATGTCGGCATGTTCCAATTGTTGAATGGCGTGTTCATTGCCGGCGCGATTTCCTGCCTGGCGCGCCTCGGCATTCCCGATCTTGTTGAACACGGGCCGAAATCGGCTGACGAGCTGGCAAGTGCGATGGGAGCGGACCCGCGCGCGCTTTACCGGCTGATGCGTGCCACCGCCAGCGTGGGAGTGCTCTCGGAAGGCCCTGATGGCAAGTTTTCGGAAACGCCGCTGTCCGCGGTGCTGCGCAGCAATGCGAATCCCAGCTTGCGAGCGTTCGCGATCATACACGGCAGAGCTTGGCACGGACTCGGCTGGTCCGAACTCGAATATTGTGTGCGCACCGGGAAGCAAGCCCTCAATAAGATTTACGGCGAGCCCATCTTTCAATTCTTCGAACGGCGCCCCGAGGAGTCGCAACTCTTCAATCAAGCGATGAGCGATTTATCCACTATCGACGCCCCCGCGGTAGCGGACGCGTATTCGTTCGACGGAATTCGTTCCATCGTGGATGTGGGCGGCGGGCACGGACTGCTCCTGGCGACCATCCTGGCGAAGAATCCGCAAATGAAGGGCACGCTCTACGAAATGCCGCACGTCCTGGCGGGCGCCAAGGACGGACCGCTCAAGCCCATGATGGAACGCTGCACGCTGGCGTCCGGCGATATGTTTTCTTCGGTGCCCGCGAGCGCCGACGCGTACATCATGAAACACATCATTCACGACTGGCCGGATGAAGAATGCGTCAATATCTTGAGAGCCTGCCGAAAGGGCGTGAATCCCGGCGGCAAGCTTCTCGTGGTGGACAACGTGATTCAGCCCGGCAACGATTTCGCACCGGGCAAATTCATGGACTTGCAAATGCTAATCTTTCCTGGCGGGTGCGAGCGAACTGAAAGACAGTTTCGCGAGTTGTTCGCAGCCGCGGGCTGGCAGTTGAGCCGTGTTATCCCCACCGCCGTTCCCGAGTCCATCGTGGAAGGCGTTCCCGCCGGCTAGGAGCCCGTCTGAAAATTGACGTTTTGAAGACTGATCCTTCGCGCGAAGCGCCCATATAGGGCTATCCGGTACTGTGCGCGTCCGCCGACGATGGGACCGCTCCTATGGTTAGCATTCTCGGGAGCATCCTTTTCC
>WNFT01000022.1_pt1 | contig 94755 bp, 76 predicted proteins | sample 5400191 | NCBI WGS metagenome assembly WNFT01 (sample SAMN13153359, study PRJNA577476) | soil metagenome | isolation source: 80 cm saprolite under Madrone tree | place: USA:California | collected 2016-06-14 | reverse complement strand
TGGAAAACATCGCGCGTGTTCAGCGGCAACTGCGTCGAGGAACGCTCGTTGACTACCGCGCCCAATTGGGTCGAGGTCGTATCGATTACGGGAGGCGCGCCAGTGACTTCCACAACCTCCGAGGCCGCGCCAATTTGCAGGGTGATGTCCACGCCGACGACTTCGTTCAGGTTGAGCACAATTCCTTTGCGCGTGTATTTCTTGAAGCCCTTGCTGAGCGCATCGATCTCGTAGGTGCCGACGGGCACTTCCAGGAAGACGTACTCCCCGTTCGCGCCGGACTGCACTTCGCGTGTTGCGTGCGTGGCCTCGTTGATCAGGGTCACCGATGCACCAGGCACAGCACCGCCACTGGTGTCCATTACCGTGCCGCGGATGCGGCCGCCGGTACTCTGCGCGAACGCCAAGGGCGCCGCGAAGCAGAATGCCAACGCCAGAATTGTTGTGAATAAGATGCTGAGGCAACACATGGAACACAGTTTCCGGAATCGTGCAAGAACCTTCATGAACTCACCCCCTGCCGCGAAGAAATTTTCGAGGAGCCATTCTTCGTGGTTGCTGTGTCCCCGAAACCTTACTATAATACTGTAAACTTAGAGAAAGCCGGGACCCGTGTCAAGCAGAAAGAATTTATCCAACGTATCGGCCTCGCGGAAGCCTCCGCGCTTGCTGCGCATCAGCGAGGTGGCCCGCCGCGTGGGCATTTCTTCCTCGGCGTTGCGCGCATGGGAGGCTTTGGGTCTGGTGTCGCCTCAGCGTACGCGCAGCCGCTACCGCCTCTTCACTGAATCCGATGTGCGCCTGTTGCAACGCGCGATTTTCCTGCGCCGCGCGCGGGGCCTCAATCCCGCCGCGATTGTTCACGTGCTGAAGCGCCAGGGAGTTGTCTCCGCTCCAGCAGAGAGCAGGCTACTGCCCGGGCAGCGCTTCCGCCGCTTGCGGACTCGCCGGGGCCTTTCGCTGGCGCAAGTGGCTCGCGCCACCCGTGTCTCCGTCGGTTTTCTCAGCGCGCTTGAGCGCGGGCAGATGCGCTCCTCGATCGCCACGCTGCGCCGCATCGCGCGCTTCTACAGAACGAACATTCTTTCGCTCTTTGAAACTGCCGGTGATAATCCGCGCCTGGTGCGCCCAAATCAGCGAAAAGTCCTCGAGACTACTCCTGACGTGCGCATGGAGCTGCTGGCCTGGGGAAACACGGTGATGGAACCGCATCTTTTCCGCATCAAGCCCGGTGGCGGCAGCGGCGAATCGTATTCGCATGAAGGCGAAGAATTCCTGCACGTCCTTCGCGGACAATTTGAAATCTGGCTTGACGGCAAGGAGCATTACCAGCTGAAACCCGGCGATAGTCTGTACTTTGAGAGTTCGACTCCGCACCGGTGGAAAAACCCCGGACGGAAGGAAACCTGGCTGCTGTGGATCAACACGCCGCCAACATTCTGATTCACAGGGGCAGGTACGGATGAAAAATCAGCCGCTTCGCGCCATTCTTCAGCCGCTCGCACTCTTGCTCTGCGCTGCCTCGATATCGCGCGCGCAAGGACGGATGGTTGAACCGGCGGACATCATCGTCGTGCACGGCCGCGTTTACACGGAAGACCCAAAACAGCCGTGGGCCCAGGCCGTGGCCATTCATCGCGGCAAGATTGTCGCTGTCGGTGACGACCCCATAATCGAGCAGATGCGCGGCATGGGCACAAAAGTGATCGACGCCGGCGGAAAACTTGTACTCCCGGGTTTTGTAGATTGCCACATCCATTTTATCGACGGCTCCTTTAGTCTTGGCCGCGTGAATCTTGAGGGCGCAAAGGACGCCACCGACATTCAGAAGCGCTTGCGCGAATATGCCACTGAACATCCTGGAGATGACTGGGTCCTCGGCCGTGGCTGGAATTACGCGATGTTCGGTCCCGAGGCGCTTCCGCACAAGAAATATCTGGACGAAATCTTTCCCGATCGGCCGGTTTTCCTCGAAGGCTATGACGGGCATACCTATTGGGCGAATTCGAAAGCTCTCGCGTTGGCAGGGATCACGCGGGAAACTCCAGATCCGCCAAACGGAGCGATTGTCCGCGACCCCAAAACGGGCGAGGCGACCGGTGCGCTCAAGGAGTCCGCTCAGGACCTGGTCGCCAAGATCATTCCAAAGCCTTCTCGCGCTGAAAAACTCTTGGCTCTGCGCGCGGGAATGAAATGGGCGAATCAGCACGGCATCACTCGCGTCCACAGTGCTGGGCAGGATTTTGAAGCGCTCGATCTCTTCGACGAAATGCGCCGCCGCGGCGACCTCACGCTGCGCATGTATATCGCTTACTTCCTCAATCCGCCAGAGCTGCGGCCTCAGGACCTCGAAGCCATCGAACACGCCCGGAAGAAATTCCACGACGATTGGATCGATGCCGGCGCCGTCAAATTCATGGTGGATGGCGTCATCGAATCGCACACCGCGGCAATGCTGGAGCCTTATAGTGACGATCCCTCCGTGAAGGGCAGACTTTTCTGGGAGCCTTCGAGTTACAAGGCCGCGGTTGCGGAGCTCGACAAGCGCGGCTTGCAGCTTTTCACGCATGCGATTGGCGACTACGGCGTTCGGACGGCGCTGGATGCCTATGAAAATGCCGAAACGCGGAACCACAAGCGCGATCACCGCCCGCGCATCGAACACATTGAAACCATCGCCGCCTCCGACATTCCGAGATTCGGCAAACTCGGGGTGATTGCCAGCATGCAGCCACTCCATTCATACCCGGATTCCAATACGCTGGACGTGTGGGCGCGGAATATCGGGCCCGACCGCGCTTCTCGCGCTTGGGCTTGGAAAAGTATTGCGGAGGCGGGAGGACACCTGGCCTTCGGCAGCGATTGGCCCGTCGTGACTCTCAATCCTTGGGAAGGGGTTCAGACCGGCGTGACTCGCCAAACAACCGAGGGTCAACCCGAAGCGGGATTTGTTCCCGCGCAGCGATTGACAGTGGCGCAAGTGGTCGAGGGTTACACGCTCGCGGCAGCGTTTGCCGGACGCCGCGAAAAAACGGAAGGTTCTCTGGAGGTTGGCAAGCTTGCCGACCTGATCATTCTTTCGCAGAATATCTTCGACATTGATCCGCACAAGATTGCCTTCACGAAAGTTGTCACCACGATTGTGGGCGGGCGGATCGTCTACCAGGCGGACACAAAGTGATCCCGAGGAGCAGATGATGACGAAGGGCAATTTTCATAAATGGAAGTCCGTGTTCTTTTCGATGGTCGTGCTCTTTGGAGTCGCTCCTCTCGAATCTGGCGGGCCAGAGCGGACCTACGACATTGTCATCACCAACGGCCACATCATCGACGGCACGGGCTCGCCGTGGTACTCGGGCGACCTCGGCATTCGCGACGGAAAGATTATCGCCATCGGCAATCTCAGCAACGCGAGGCGTGCACACACCATTGACGCTCGCGGCAAAGTCGTTGCTCCCGGCTTCATCGACATGCTCGGACAGTCGGAGTACACCATCCTCGTCGAACCCCGTCTGCCCTCGAAGATCTACCAGGGGATCACCACGGAAGTCACGGGCGAGGGAGAGTCCATCGCGCCTCTGAATGGAGCCATTGTCCGAGCCGATCAAGAGCAATTCGACCACTACCGCATTCAGGTCGACTGGCGGACGTTTCGCGAATACTTTTCCCGGCTCGAAAAACAACACATCGGAATCAACATCGCCAGCTATGTAGGCGCCACGCGCGTCAGGCGGATGGTGCTTGGCGATGACGACGTGCAGCCCACGCCCGCGCAGCTCGAGCAAATGCAAGAGCTCGTGCGCCAGACGATGCGCGACGGCGTAGTCGGCGTCTCCACTTCTCTCGAATACGCTCCCGCGCCCTATGCCAAGACTGAGGAGTTGATCGCTCTCGCTGCGGAAGCTTCAAAATTCGGTGGCATCTACGCCACCCACATGCGCAACGAAGGCACCGGCATCTTGCCGGCCATTGACGAAGCGCTACGCATCGGCCACGAAGCCCACATCCCCGTCGAAATCTGGCACCTGAAGGTCGGCGGCAAACCAAGCTGGGGGCGCATGCCCGAGGTCGTGGCGAAGATCAACTCCGCCAGAGCGCAAGGCATCGACATCACCGCGGACACTTACGCTTATCCCGCATGGTTCAACGACTTTTCCGCTTTCATTCCCGCATGGGCGCATGACGGCGGCAACGCCAAGCTCATCGAGCGTTTGAAGGATCCTGCGATGCGCGACCGTATCCGCAAAGACATGCTCACGCCTTCCGATCAATGGGATAACGAATGGCAGGAGATTCCCGGGCCCGAAGCCGTCCTCATCGGCGTCGTGCACAATCCACAATTACTTCCTCTGCAAGGCAAGACCCTTGCCGAGATCGCAAAAACCTGGAACAAGGATCCGATGGACGCTCTCTTCGACCTGCTGATTGAAGATCATGCGCTCACTTCCGTCGCCGTCTTCGGCATGTCCGAGCCCGACGTTGCTCTTGCGCTCCAGCAGCCCTGGGTCTCCGTGGATAACGACTCCTCCGGCACTTCTCCCGATGGCATTCTCGGAAAGGAACATCCCCATCCGCGCGCGTATGGAACGTTTCCTCGCATCTTGCGGAAATACGTTCGCGAGGAGCACAAGCTCACGCTCGAAGACGCCATCCGGAAATTTTCTGCATTGCCCGCACAACGCATGCGCTTCGCCGATCGCGGTGTCCTAAAGGCCGGTTTGTGTGCGGACATCGTCATTTTTGATCCGGCAAAAATTCACGACGTGGCCACGTTCGAGAATCCCAATCAACTGTCGCAAGGAATGGAATATGTGCTCGTCAACGGTGTGCCGGTCATCGACCATGGCGAGATGACGGGAGCGTTGCCCGGCAAAATCCTCCGCGGCCCCGGTTACACGCCCTAAATTACCTGCCCTGAGTCGTGTGCACTGACGCGATGGTCCGTGTTGGTCCATAATAGCGGGCAAGATTGGTGCGTTGGAATTCGTATCCTGGAGGAATAATGGCCGATCGCCTGGAAGACTTTCAGAAGTTTCGCACCGACTTGAACGAGGAAATCCTGGGCTGCGGCCACCTCGGCATCAAGCGCTTCTTCGCTCTGGACCACCAGGCCTACGAACCCGGCCCCCTCAGTACTAAAACGAAGGAATTGCTCGGGCTGGTCGCTTCCACCGTTCTGCGTTGCGACGATTGCATCACCTATCATTTGGTTCGCTGCGGCGAGGAAGGCTGGAAGCGCGACGAAGTGATCGACGCTCTCAACGTGGCGCTGATCGTTGGCGGTTCTATCACCATTCCTCACGTGCGCCGTGCTTTCGCCCGCATGCGCGAAATCGGCGGCTTGCAGCCGTGAGAGGTCAACCTTGAAAGATTCATTGAAAGATCAAAGATGAGCGTCGCATCCAACCCAGCGATTTCCCAGCCGGAGAGTTTCGGCAAGCGGCTTCGTCATTTTGCTGTCGGAGCTCTCTTCGCCCTGGTGTTGCTCATTCCAAAGATACTGCACGCGAGGCGCAATCCCCGCTCCTGGATGCTCTTCCGCGTTTTCTTGGGAATCGGCGGAGCGGCCCTGGTGATTCTGCCGCTTGGTTTTGGGACTAGCTTCGTTCCGGCCATCGTTGGCCTGGCCATGTTTATTGGCGCCATTCTTCTGCCTCCTGCCAAGACGGATACCAACGCCGATGACAAGGCCCGAGAACTGGGCGCCTTCGTGGTCATCAATGGCGGACGTTTCAAGCTGGGAGAAGTGTCGTCCTTCGCCGCACGACTTTTCGTCGGCGCCGAACATATTTCCGTGCTCGACTCGCACTTTCATTCATTTCTGGAAATTCCCGTCGGCGAAATTACTTCTGTGTGCGCCGAAGAGTCCGACGGCCGCTGGTTTGTCCGCGTCAACTGGGGAAACGGGACGGCTGTCTTTGCTTATCGCGGTGTTTTCGCCGAGCATCTCGCGCGCGTCGCTGCGAGCACCATTCGCGGCGTGATGCGCCCCGCGCTCCCTGTTCTCCCCCAACGCCGCGCCGCCGGTGCCTGAGTTTTTTCGCACCTTTTGGTTATGAATCGCGCCATGGTTAGGCCAATCTGTGTCAAAATATGGCTATGGCACGTGGCTGGGAAAGCAAGGACGTCGAAGCGCAAGTGGAAGCAACGGAAGCGCCGAAGCAGAAATCTGGGTCTGGACCAAAAACTCCGGAACAACTTATGCGCGAACAATCGCGCAAAGATCTTGAATTATCGCGCATTCGCATCGCTAACGACCTCGCTTCCGCCACTCATCCCAACCATCGCAAGTCTCTTGAAGCCGCTCTAGCCCACCTCGACAAAAAAATCGCCGACCTCGACTAAGATCAAGCCACAAACTTTCTGCTAGCAGTCCCGCCAACCTCTCCGCATCCTCTATGCCCGGTGCCTGCCCCGATCCGGTCGGGGCGTTAAACATTTTCTTTTTGGTTTTCAGCGGATGAAATCCCCCGCCAGCCCCCAAAAGTCATTTACGTAGTAATGCGACAGCACGTTTCCGAACAGGTAGCAGATCCCCTGACAAGGCGGAATGTCTCCATAAATTTTCTTTCCACGTGCGAAGATTTTCCTTAGCGATCCATCCCGCAGTAAATTACCGGCAACTTTACGCAGCGGCTCGCAGGGATAGAAAACATCGCCATTCGGATACACCCGGGGAAACATCGTCGGATAACACTGAAAATCGCCAAACCGCAGCAGCGTTTCAATCGTCCGCGGTGTGCCGTTGATCGGTTGAGCGCCTTTGCGCCGCCGTTCGATGATTTTGTCCACCAACGCTTGGTACTTCGGGTTTTGCAACAGCGCCAGATTCGGCATTTTCTCCATCTGCGCCGATTGCGCTGCAAAAACAAAGCCTTGTTCCCCGCACCAGTTCAGCAGCCGCTCGACTTCCCCAATATTCCATTGCTCGATCACCGTGCTGATCGTGATGCGGCGCGGGCTGCCGAGCAGTTCTTTCGCGAGTTCTAGGTTTTCCAGCACCTTTGGCAACGCCGCCGGTTTCGAAAGCGGATTCGTGGGGTCAGCCGCCAGCGCATCCAGGCTTACCACCAATCCGGTCACGGCTCGCAGAATCCGCGGCTTGCGGTCCAGCAGCGTGCCGTTGGTGATTAAGAGCAGCGAGCGGTATCTGCATTCGAAGCGCGCCGCCTCGACGAGCTCTTCGATGTCCGCTCGCAATGTCGGCTCGCCGCCAGTAATCACGATAGAGTCCGTCTCTTTTCGGATACGCTTCAGCAACTGAATCGTCTCTAGCGTTGGCAGTTCGTCGCTGAAGACCTCCGGCTCCTTTTGCGTACAATAACTGCACGCCAGATTGCATTTGTGGGTGACGTAAAACGTAACCGCGTAGGGTGCCACGACCTTGGTCCGCAAAATGTGCCGACGCCATGCATTACGAAAATAAAGCTGAAAATTCTTAGCCACGAACGGCGCCTGCCGCACCAGCCCGCGCAAAAGATCACGTTTCGACGGCGGCCGTTTGTCCAGCGCGCTGACAGGTACGAAATTCGGTCTCTTCTCAGCCATAAGCAGTCATCTCAGCCTACAGGAGTCGTCGCGGCAAGCCAAGAATTGGTGGGTAGCAGTCGCCCCTCAAGCTGGTTCGGTATATATTGTCAGAACCCAAATCGGGTACACGAAAACGTTCCGCCCATGTCGAATAACACACTCAAACGAGATGCAACGTCTGCTGGTCAGCCCGTTAAAGTGGCGGTCGTCCAAGCCGCTCCCGTCGCTTTCAATCGCCAGCGAACTATCGAGAAAGTTCACACGCTCATAGACGAAGCGGCCCGCATGGGCGCGCAACTCGCGCTTTTCCCTGAGGCATTTGTCTCCGCCTATCCGCGGGGGCTGGACTTCGGTGCCGTGGTTGGCGCGCGAACGGAAGAAGGCCGCGAGGACTTTCGCAGGTACTGGGAGAGCAGCGTTGACGTCCCGGGTCCCGCAGTCGACGAACTTTCTCAGGCGGCGCGACGCAACAACATCTATCTGGTTATCGGCGTCGTCGAACGGGACCGCGGCACTCTCTACTGTACAGTCTTGTTCTTCGCACCGGACGGCAGCTTCCTCGGTAAGCACCGGAAAATCATGCCAACTGGTTCCGAGCGCCTGGTGTGGGGGTTTGGCGACGGTTCCACCATGCCGGTTTTTGAAACGCCTCTCGGGAAGCTTGGCGCGTTGATTTGCTGGGAGAATTATCTACCTCTGATGCGCACAGCCATGTACGCAAAAGGGATCGAGATTTATTGCGCGCCAACCGCCGACGCGCGCGACTCCTGGACCGCTTCGATGCGCCACATCGCTGTCGAGGGCCGGTGCTTCGTGCTTTCCTGCAACCAATTCAACCGCCGCAGCGATTTTCCGTCCGACTATCGCTCCGTCTATGGAGAAGACCCAAATACCATCGTTTGCCGCGGTGGCAGTTGCATTGTGGACCCCTTCGGCAATTTTCTTGCTGGGCCCAATATGGAAGGCGAGGCTATTCTGATTGCCGAGATTGATCGCGCCCAGATCGTCCGTGGAAAATACGACTTGGATGTTGTTGGCCACTATGCGCGGCCCGACATTTTTCAGCTTCACGTCGACGAACAGCCAAAGCAACCCGTGACCATTCGAAGGGTCGAGCCAGCAGTTGAAGAAGAAGCGCCGGTTAAGTCCGATCGGCAAGCCGCTACACATCGGCCGACTGATCCGGATTCGACCTACCGCAAGAAAGCTTGAACACAGCTTAGTCCGTAAAGACCACGCCCACCGCTACATGCCCCTTTTCCGCTCCCGCGTCGATCCTCACGACATAACCCCGCAAATTCATCGATTGCACGCCATCCGCGCCTGGCGCCTCCATCGTCACTTGCAGCTCCGATTGCAGCCGTGGCATGTTTTTCAGCGAGATGAGCGCGCCTTGCAGGGAAATATCCCGGACCACAGTCTCTTCCTCGAAATCCTTCCCGCCTTCGGTCACCCCGCAGACTTTCGCCTGGAATTGCGCTTCGCGGCGCAACGCCGTTCGCGTTCCCGGCATGTGCGCCTGCACGCGGTCGCCGGGCGCTCCTAGCGTCACCACCATCCCTTCGCTGGCCGCGTACACCGAATCGAACTCTTCCCGCGCCTGCCGCAGTATCGAATCTACCATGCGATCGGTCGAATCGGGATCGTGATGGAAGAGCACCAGCGTCTTGGCCTCCGATTGCCGCGCCACTTTCGCTCCCTCCAGCCACGAGGAGTGCCCCCAGCCCTTTCTCGTCGTTTCCAGTTGCTCGGGAGTAAATTGCGCGTCGTTAATGAAGATGTCCGCACCAGCGGCCAGTTCGCGCAAGCTTTCGTCCAGTTTCGCGTCACCCGGCTCATTGTCCGTGGCATACGCCACGATCCCCGCAGGCGTCTCGATTCGAAATCCCAAGCAGCCCTGCGGATGATTCAGCCAGCGTGTCGTGATATTGTTTTCGCCAACCGTAAACGATTCGCCGCCATCTACTTCCTTGAACTTGCGGCTGGCGCTCATCGCCGACATGTCCACGGGGAAATAAGGCAGCGCCATCTGTGCTTCGAAAACTTGTTTCAGGCTGTCGCGCCCCAGAAATTTTGACCGGAAGCTGTAGAAATGAAATTCGTTGTTCTCCACGTACAGAGGCGAAAAAAACGGAATTCCCTGGATGTGATCCCAGTGATAGTGCGTAACGAGGATGTGCGTTTCCGGCGTTTTTCCGCCGTTCGGCGCGGCCCAGCGGCTCCCCAGCATGCGCAGCCCGGTGCCGCAATCCAAAATGATTTGTGTGCCGTCCGGAGCGATCAACTCCAGACAAGGCGTGTTGCCGCCGTAGCGCCACGTCGCCGGGTCTACCGTCGGCGTCGATCCACGCACGCCCCAAAAACTCAATTTGGCGATGGGCACCGTCATTGTTCTGCGCGCAAAAACCCCTGAGTGAAGGCTCGTTCCACACCAACACGCGCGGAACGCGAAGCTTGCTTCATGGTCGCAGCCGACGCGGGGAGCGTCAATCAATTCGCGGAAGCGAAGTGTCATACTGCCTAATAAGCGCGCGAAAGGGCTGCACTGCCGCCATTGCACGGGTAGAATAGGGCCGATGGCCGCACATTCACACGACCACGGTCACGCCGGCCACGGTCATGCCTGCCATGCTCATCCCACGCTGCGCCCTTCTGTTCTGGGCTGGGCCATGGCCGCCACACTCGGCTTGGTGGTTGCGGAGGTTTTCGGCGGTATTCTCGGCCGCAGCGTCGCCCTTCTGAATGACGCCGTTCACAATCTTTCCGATGTCCCCGCTCTCGGCATTTCTTTTCTGGCCATGCGCTGGGCCCAGCGCCCGGCCGACAGCGAAAAGACTTACGGCTATCACCGTGCCGGCACCCTAGCCGCGTTTACCAACGCCTTTGTGCTTGTTTTACTTTCTCTCTGGCTGGGATATGAAGCTTTCGAGCGCTTCCGCTCCCCCGTGGAAGTAGTCGAAAGCTGGATGATCTGGACTTCCGTTGCCGCGCTTGCTGTGAACGGCGGCATCACGCTTGCTCTCATCCGCGGACGCCGCGACCTCAATCTCCGCAGCATCCTCATTCACAACTTTGGCGACGCCCTCTCCAACATCGCCATTATTGCGGGCGCGCTAATTATCCATGCGACGGGCGCGCGCTGGATTGATCCGGTTCTTGGCCTGGCCATCGGCTTGCTCGTGCTATGGTCCAGCATCGGCATCTTGCGCGAATCTTCGCACATTCTTTTGGAGGGCCGCCCGCCTGATTTGCGCGTCGAAGATGTCGCACGGGCTATTTTGAAAGTCGAAGGCGTGCAGGAAGTACACGACGTCCACCTCTGGTCCCTCGGCGGCGGTCACCATGCCCTGAGCCTTCACGCGCGAGTCCCCGATATGCACCTCGACGAATGCGAGCGCTTGCTCGCTTCGATTAAGCAGGTAGCCGCGAAGGAATTTGGAGTGGAGCACACTACGGTGCAGTTGGAGCGCGCCGGCTTGCCGGCAAAGTCCGGCTATGTCATGCCAGAACCCGCGAAGAATTAGCCTTCAGGAAGGTAATCTGAAACTCAATCCGCGTTGTTCGTTGAATTCCCGTGTGGCGTCCAGGTCCAGCGCATCCTGGGTGACCGTGCGGCGCAACCCCTGCTCGGTGATATAGCGCAGCGTCCCGCTTTCCCAGGCGTAAGCCACCGCGAAAAATACCGTTCCATCCCTTCGCACAAAGACGAACTTTTCGCTCTCCGCAGGCGTCGCGTTGGACGCTTCCGTCGGTGGGGTCGACAGCGGCGCGGCAGCCACGCGACGGCGGCTTGCGCCGCGAGCATCTACATCCGTGTCTTCTGGCTGCGCGGGTTCAACCGCCGAACTATCTTCTACGGCGGTGGGAGAACCCGGAAGGAAAAAGCCGCCATCAAAAAATGGGAAGAAAGAGGATCCTGAGAAGCCGCGCCCCCCAAACCCTATGCCTGATCCGCATATCGCGGCCTGATGTACCGCATCGAATCCCAATCCCGGTGCCGAGTTGCAATCCCGTCTGCGGGCAATATCCTCGTTATCAAAGCGGTTCTCAAAGCGCCGTCGCGTGGTGATCTGCCCACGCGTGTTTCGGGCTACTGGCGTTCCCGTCCTTGGCCGCACAGTCCCGCCTCTCGCAACCATCCGCGGGCCAGGCATCGCCCGCACCGGCATTGCGTGAGGAGCAGGCATCACCGCCCTCGGCGCCATGGCGCCAACATGTGAAACCGGGGCCATCGCTCCGCGCCCTTGAGCCCGCAACCCGGCCGGGAGTAAAACCACTAAACCTGCGAGCACGATTTGCCGGACCATGGTACCCACCTGAAGGCCCAACCTGCCGGGCCTTTCCCCAAAAACCCTTACCAATAAGAAGGATGCGCCCAACCCAGTATTGGTTTCAATCCTATTCCCTATCCACTTTTCCCCGCACTGTGCTATAACCGTCGAGCCGTGGAACGCGCCGCGAAGTGGGAGCCAGTCCGGGTTGAAGGTGATCCCGCGCAGGCCGCATCTGAATCCGTTGCGCCTTTGCGGGATGGTCAGAGTCCTGTCGCTCGTGCCGAAGATCCTTCGCGGTATTGTCCCGTTTGCTCGCAGAGATTGGAATCGCGGCACTGCAAGTTGATTTGCTCCATGTGCGGCTATTACATGTCCTGCGCGGACTATTATTAGCCGCCTGGTGATTTGACCCTTGCCCGGGCTTCGACTACGATTCGTCGCGCTGGGATCATCCCTATTTTGATAAGCTTTACGGTTCCGGCCCGGGTTGCCGCCGGAACCGCTTTCCGATTAGGAGGAAAATAACGTGGCCTTGAAGATGACAAACCGCGAAGTGGATGGCGTGTCCGTGGTGGCACTGGACGGGCGCATTGTCCTCGGCGAGGAAAGCAACGCCTTGCGCGAAAAAGTAAAAAGCTTGATCGCTGAAGGAAAAAAGAAAATTGTCCTCAATATGGACAACGTGACTTTTATTGACAGCGCCGGCCTCGGCACTCTCGTCGCCGCGCATCACAGCGTGAAGTCGCAGGGCGCTTCTCTGCGGCTCTGCCACCTCGGCAGCAAGTTCCAGGAAGTGCTCCAGATCACCAAGTTGCTGACCGTCTTCGATGTTTACAACACTGAAGCTGAAGCCGTCGCCAGCTTCTCCAAAGGCGCCGGAGCATAATCGTCCGAGCCAGACTCCGAGTGCCGCAGACGCTGGTTTTGCGCGTGTGCCACTTGCCGACAGGCACGCTCCCGCGTGCCCTCCTTTGATTTTTTCCTCGCTCAGATTATTCCATGAAGCCCAAACTTGTCGCCAAATCCTTCAAAGCCACCCTCGAGCGCATGGTGGACTCGCGCCTCGGCTGGGTCATGATCCGCGTCCCGTTCGACGTCTCTAAAGTCTGGGGAACTCGCGCCAAGGTCAGAGTCAAAGGTGAAATCAACAGCTTCACGTTTCGCTCTTCCGTGTTCCCCACTGGCAAGGGCTATCACTGCATGCTTGTCAAAAGGAGCATGCAGACCGGCGCCAACGTCAGTGTCGGCGAAACTGCCCAGTTTCGCCTCGTGCCCGACACCGCAAAGCGCGTCGCCATCGTTCCCGCCGAACTCCTGCGCATCCTCAACGAAGACCGCTCCTTCCGCCGCTGGTTCGACAACGAGCTCACCTTTTCCATGCGCAAATGGATCTGCGATTGGGTCGTCAACGTAAAAAGCCCGGCATCCCGCGTGCGCCGCGCCGAACAAGTCGCCGAACAGTTGCTCACCACCATGGAAGCCGAGCTCGACCTGCCCCCCATCCTCAAGCGTGCGTTCGCCAGCGATCCTCGAGCCTATCAAGGTTGGCAGTCCATGACTCCCTTGCAGCGCCGCCACCAGTTGCTTGGCATCTTCTATTACCGCTCCCCCGAATCCCGCGACCGCCGCATCGCCAAAATGCTCGAAGAAGCCCTCGCCCGCGCCGAAAAACGAGACCCAACCCGCTAGCTCTTAGCAGAAACAGCCGCGCGATTCTTTCTTGCTTCAATCTCCCAAGTGCCCGCTTGAAACCAGGGGCGCGTCCTTCTTGCGCGTTTCCGCGCTTCCAAGCCTTGCTCTCATCTGCGCGGATTCCTTCTCCGAAAAAATCAGCGCTCTCTGGGTGACGCTGGCAAGCTCATCACGCCCCCAGACCGCGCGCATAATTCCGCGGGAAGCGTGCGAATTCGTCCCCAGCAGCAAGTGTCCGATTTCGTGTGACGCCACATCCCCCAGAATGCTCGCCAGGCTTGCGTTACTCTCTCGCCGCAGTCCCTCGATCCGCTCATAAAATACGTCCGCCTGGCATCCACTGCCGTCCTCGGAAAGAAATGAGATCCCCATGACCTTCGGGGACAATCCAACGGACCGCTTCACAATCCGCAGTTGCAAGTGTTCCGGAAAGATCGCCTCCCCGCAGCTCCTCGATTTCTCCGCCGCCACGGTCACCTCTGAAACCGCCTGGCAGTTTAGCCATTCGACATCGATTCCTGCTTGTCGGAATACGAGCGAAGCCTCTTCCTCCGCCCCTCGAATCGTTCCCCACGGCACCGCCACATCGTTATGCACCGAAATTGTCACAACGACGGGGGTCTTTGGCACAACCTTAGCTTTTGCTGGACCTCCAGACATCGCGACCACCAGGCCCAATCCCATCCATTTCCTCAGGCTTTTTCCGCTCACGGCGCTCACCTCCACGGTGAGCCCGAAGATCGGTCACGGTTGTAAGTACCTCAATGCTGGGGGGATAGCGAGATTGCCAATTCCGGGTAACGGCTTAACTCAAGCCGCGTCAAATGGATAGGCGTTGAAGTGACGCGGGATTCGTCAGAAACTTCTGCCCTCTTCAGTTCGTCTTTACCAGCAGGGCCCCGCGGGCCGGAGGTCGCCACCAGTGCCTCAGCAAGAAACAAGCGGCGTAGTCCGTTTTGGGATCTTCGAGGCCGACTTTCGCGCTGGCGAACTCCGCCGCAGCGGCGCAAGAATCCGCCTCCAGGAACAGCCCCTCCAGGTCTTAGCCCTTCTCTTAGCCAAACCCGGCGAGCTTGTCACCCGCGAAGAATTGCAAAGCAAGCTCTGGCCTTCCGACACCTTCGTCGACTTCGATCATGGCCTCAATGCCGCCGTCAAGCGTCTCCGAGACACGCTCGGCGATTCCGCCGACAATCCCCGTTTCATCGAAACTCTCGCCCGGCGTGGCTATCGTTTCATTGCTCCCGTAAACGACCCTGCGGCCACGCTTAAGGAACCAGCCCAAAGCCCACAACCGGCTCAATCCACTCAGCCTCATCAGGGTGCCTTTCATGCTCGCAGGTATTGGCAAATTGCTCTGGCAACTTCCCTCGTCCTGCTCTTTGGAGTTTTTGGCGGTTGGCAAGCGGGTCACCGGTCCGCCGCCTCGGTGCGCCTTTCCGAACGCCGCCTGACCGGCAACCCCGAAAACGAGCCAGTCATGAGCGCCGCTCTCTCCCCGGACGGCCGCTATCTTGCCTTCACCGACCGCACCGGCCTGTTTCTCCGCGTAGTCGGTTCCGGAGAGACTCATTCCGTGGCGGTCCCCGATCCCGGAAAAGCCCGATTCGTCAGTTGGTTCCCTGACGGAAATCATGTGCTCGCGACTCGTGTGGCCGCAGCTGGTGGGCAGCCTAGCTTGTGGGACGTGTCTGTTTTCGGTGGCACTCCTCGCAAGCTCATCGACGCCGCCGAAAACGGTATGGTCTCTCCCGACGGCTCGCAACTTGCCTTCCTTCGCGGAGAATACGGTCGCCAGGAGATCTGGCTGGCCCAGCCAGACGGTGGCAGCGCTCATAAGCTCCTGGGTGAGCCCGGCGACAATATCAGCGCCTTCGCATGGTCCCCCGATGGACACCGCATCGCTTATATGAGCTCGCGCTATCTCCACGGGATGGAAGAGACCGACGCTTCCTTGTTCGTTCGCGATCTAGCCACTCAGGCGACCAACCGCCTGTTGACGAGCGCGCGCCTGCGCGGCGCTCTGGTGTGGACCCCCGACGGCCGCTTAATCTACTCCTATGCCGAGCTGCCGCCCAACGCGAATGATGCCAACCTTTGGGCCATACGGCTCGACCCCCAGGGGTATCACACGATCGGCCAGCCGCAGCGGCTTACCAGCGGTCCTGACGGCAAGATGCGCGCTAGCATCTCCGCGGATGGAAGACACTTGAGCTATCTCCGCTGGGCCGAATCCCCTATCGTCTATGTCTCAGAAATTGACCGCGCCGGTGGTTCGCTCGCTCCTTTACGCCAGTTGGGCCTCATCGAACGCAGGAATCTTCCTTTTTCATGGACCCCGGACAGCCAATCCGTGATTTTCTCTTCGGATCGCGATGGCGTCTTCCATCTTTTCAAGCAGGCCATTGACCAGCCGGCTCCGGACTTGCTCGTCGGCGGCGATCAATCCGTAACCAGCGCCCGTCTGAATCCCGATAGCTCCGAGATTCTCTTCGTTCGCAATCCGGATCCCGGGGACCGTCAATGGCTTACGCGCCTCATGCGCCTTCCGCTCTCGGGCGGCACTCCCCAATTGGTGCTTGCCGAACCCGGCATTACGAATTTTCAGTGTTCACGCGCACCTTCTGCCGTTTGCGTTCTTAGCCAGGTTTCCTCGGATAGCCTGGATTTCTTCACGTTCGACCCAGTCACGGGAAAGAAAACTCCCTTGACTCGCATCGAAGGCGCCGCCTCGCATTTGGAAAACTGGTCTCTCTGCCCCGACGGCTTAACTCTCGCCTTGGCCAAGAAAACACATGTTCCCGGTCCCGGCAACATTCGCCTTTTTTCCATCGCTGATGGCAAGGATCGCACTCTCACACTGCAGGACTGGTCCGGCATCTCCAGCCTTGACTGGGCCGCCGACGGACGCACCATCTGGGTCACCGCTTCGTCGTCGGCTGGCATGCAGACGCTCTTGAACGTCGATTTGCGCGGCCGAGCGAAACCCTTCCTCCAGGAACCAGAAAAAGATTTGGGCTGGGCCATCCCCTCTCCCGACGGACGCCATCTCGCCATCTGGGAAGCCAGCGCCAACTCCAACGCCTGGCTCCTCGAAGGCTTCTGAGCACTCGCAAATCGTTTTGTTGTAGGGGCACGATATGAAACATAGAACCCATCTATCCTCTTCTCGTCGCAAGCTATCTCCCACACCGTTTTCCGCATCGAAAGAAGAGGGAGGCCATTGCTTCCGTGGCCAATCGAACGGAAAAAACAATCAGACAGACTCTCTGAACTGAAATGACTGCAGGCAAGACACATCGGAAAAGGACTACCACCGGTGCACACCTCTCAAGTCATTCATGCATGGGGCAAGATCCTCAAGGGCGAACAACCCTCTCTTTCGATAGAAATCACACGTGAATGCCCTTTGAAATGTCCGGGCTGTTACGCGTACGACGTCGCGCACCTAGGCGGCGGGCAGACATTGCGCGACTTGAACGATCGAAGAGGCCAATCCCTGGTCGATGGAGTTCTTGAAGTCGTCGATCGGCTGAAGCCTTTGCACTTATCTATCGTCGGGGGTGACCCTCTAGTCCGTTATCGCGAACTCGAGCTGCTGATTCCCCTGCTGTTGGCGCGCGGAATCCACGTGCAGATTGTTACCAGCGCCTTCCGAACGATGGGTCCGACTTGGGCGAGGCTCCCGCATCTGCACGTAGTGGTGTCCATTGATGGGTTGCAACCGGAGCACGATGTGCGGCGAGCGCCGGCAACCTACGATCGCATTCTTAAGAACATCGTTGGGCAGAGGATCACGGTCCATTGCACAGTTACAGGTCAAATGATGAAGCGCTTCGGCTACCTCGCCGAATTCCTGGAATTCTGGACGCCACGCCCGGAGGTCAAGAAAGTATGGTTCAGCCTGTTCACTCCTCAGGTTGGAGATCGAATGCCGGAAATCTTGAGTGCAGAGGAGCGTGCGCAGGCCATCGCGGACATGATGGAATTGCGAAAGCAATATTCGAAACTGGACATGCGCGCGGGGCTGATTCGGCAATTTGCCTCGCCCCCGCACAGCCCACAAGACTGTGTTTTCGCACTCACGACCCAGACATTGTCGGCCGACCTGCGGACAAAGATCACTCCATGCCAGTTTGGCGGTAATCCTGATTGCGCATCCTGCGGGTGCATCGCATCCATGGGCCTGGCCGCCGTAGCTTCGCACAAATTGGGAGGAATCCTCTCCGTTGGGACGATTTTCAAAGCCTCTGTCAAGATTGGTCAGAGCAGAGCAAAGGCTAGAGCAAAGCATCAGGCCAAGGACGCATTTCGGATATTGCAAGGAACCGAAGAAAGGTGCGGCAAAGGAGGGATTGGTTTGTGAGAAATTCGGCACAACCAAGCCTCTTGTCCGCCCGACACGAATCCACGTGGTCGATGGGATTGTGCGGTTTCATGAGCGCTTAAGAACCTCCGACGGATTCCCCACCTAATGATTGTGCTCCCCGTCAGCTAATCGTTCCATCGCTGCGACCGCAAACCGCGGCCGTTGTTTGCGTGGCGCCGGGCTTTCCTCCGATTTGTGGGGGCCCGGCGATTTGTGCCGAGAAGCCCGGCATCTTTCGCCTTCCCCCTCGCACGGTCGTGCCTTGTGGGTCGCGGCTTCAGCCGCGACATAATCGCCCCACCTCACCCACCGTCATTCGCGCATGGTGTTCTGAGCGCCGCCCAGATTCATCGCCTCAGGGCTTTACCGGAATGTAGTACTCGGATTCTCCCGACCCACAATTGCTGTCCCCACTCGATTGAAAGCGCGCACACAGCGGCTATAGTGCGAACCAGGAGGAGAAGGGCCACGAATACAGGAGCAACGGCCCGGGCTGGTAACCCGGCCAACGCCGAATGATTCGCTGGCGCTTAGATTGGTGATTGAGGGCAAACGCATGATCAAGGTCAAGTCGAGCCAGAAGATCTTCACGGACACCGAGACTTCCAGCCTGACGGGCATCGGCCTCGAGCGTCTCCGCCTTCTGGCGCGCACCCGGCACATCGGCTTTATCGCACGCGCAGAGGCGGCGGGTAAGCAGGCGGAACATTGGCTGTTTACACGGTCGGACCTGATGGTCCTGGCGATGCTGTACCGTCTGTCCAATTCCTAACTCGGTGGCGGCAGAGGTGTTTGCAGATGCCCCATCCTTGCGGGGTCTGCATCTCCGCCCCATCCCGCTGCTCTCGCGGGATGAACGGTGAGGATTTTGATTTTCGTTCTGTCCGCCGCCTTCTCTTCTAAATTTCTGACTTCTGCTTTCCAGTTTCTGCCTTCTAGTTTCTAGTCTCTACTTTCACCCCGTCACTTCCATGCAGCCTATCGAAACTATTCTCGAGCAGCCGCATCCCTCTTCATCTTCGTGGCACAGCCATTCTTGCCTGCCCTGAGCCTGCCGAATGGGCTGTGCTTTTCGCTCTTGATTTCCCGAAGCATCAGCCCGTCGACGGCATGCACGGCGCGCGCCCAAAAAAGGGCTTGACTCTGGACTATACTCCAGGGTGTAGCTTCCAGTCAGGAGTCAGGCTTATGCAAATTGGCACCGTCGCAAAGAGGATCGGCTTCAGTGTTGACGCGATTCGATTCTATGAGCGCAGCGCCTTGCTGCCGCGACCTACTAGGACAACGGGGGGCTTCCGACAGTATGGCGAAGACGACGTTGAGACGCTGGCTTTTATCCGCCGTGTACAGGGTCTAGGATTCAAACTCAGCGAGATCAAGAGCCTCTTGAATTTACGAAGGACTCGCTTGCAGCCTTGCGCGCCGGTGCGCCGACGCTTGGAAGAAAAACTGGTTGATGTTCGCCGGAAACTTGCCGACCTTCAAAAGCTCGAGCATGAGCTGCGTTTGGCTCTGCGTAGCTGCAACAAAGAGCTGCGCAAGCCGCCCGCTCATTGTCCAATTTTGAGAGAAAGAACCCCGCGGAAGCTGGAGAGTGCGAAGTGAATGTTGAAATCCTGTATGTAGCGGACTGCCCGTCTCATCCCGCGGCAGTAAAGCTAGTCAGAGACGTCTTGGCCGCAGAGGGTGTAGCCGCGGAGATCTGTGAGGTGCTCGTCAGAGACGAAGGAATGGCTAGTCAACTCCGATTTTGTGGTGCTCCGACCATCCGAATCAATGGACAAGATGTTGGAGGCGGGCCGCAGAAAGCACAGACTTTCGCGCTGAGTTGCCGTTTGTATCCTGGATCGATGCAAGTCGGCCCTCCACCAAAGGAAATGATTCGCCGAGCAGTGCTGGAGGCCCGCCAAGGGAACAGGCCATGAATCAGCTTGACTCTGGACTGTGCTCCAAGCTGTAGGTTTGAATCTGCACGGTGATTTGAGGAGGGGAAATGGTGAGGGTCTTTTTAGCTGTAGGCCTGAGTTGCACGTTGGGGCTAATGTCCGTTCCTGCGTTGGCCCAGGATCAAAAGGATCAGAAAAATCAGAGGACTCGAACGGGGGGCGAGGTCGCCGCCGGAACATTTGCTTGGGGACACGACCTGTCGTACGTACGGGACCACTGGTTCTCTTGCGGGTGCTTCCGTTCAAATTCCTGAATCGAGACATGCGATTTCATCGCGAGATACGGCAAGGCAAACTGCGCTCCTTTTTGCTCGGACTGGCCTTCGCCTTTGGCTGGACCCCGTGCGCCGGACCCGCCTTGGCAGCCATGCTGAGGCGTGGTGAGTTGTCGGGACTTCCATGAGATGCGAGTGTTGCCAGTCGAACGATCTGGCCAGCAGAAGAACAGTGGTTCCCGCCTGCCGCAGCAGAACCGTTTCCCCTGTTCCAAATTCCTAACTCAATTGGCGGCAAGGGATTTTGCTTGAAGTCAAAGCAATCGGACATATCATCCGAAGCCGCGTCTCTCGCTTTGACCGGGTTCAATCCAAACGTCACTTCGCAGAACTTCACCAGGCTCACATGCGAATGAAACGCCTTCGAGATTCCCCGCTTGGAGTACGGACTGATCACCAGGCACCCGACCCGCGTCCCATGCCTTCCACAGATTTCCACAATTCTTTCGAATCCAGCCCCTCCCACAAACCCTTTCCCCCGGCCAACTTGACTCCCACTGTGTCAACCCTGCCACGTTCATTCGAATCACTAACAAGTTATCCTTTACAGGCATTAACTATCGTACTACCCTATCACTTGAACTCGACGCTCCAACCCGGCCTTCCCCGCTCCAGCCAATCTCTGTGTATGTCTGTCACAGGTCCGAGGTGGCGAGGAACCCGAAGGACCTCCCTTCCTTTCCTTACATCCTTACCTTATTACTTCCATACCTCTCATTCTTTAAGTCCCTTCCCTGCCACACTTCCGAGAATTCGCCTGTAAGTCCACCCATTGCCACAGATCCGAAAATGCCTCTCTCCAAGTCCTTTGCTTGCCACACTTCCGAGACCCCCCGGTGGCCACATTCCGATGCTAACCCGAAGGGATCTCTCTCGTGCCCTAACCTCTTTAGCTGCAACACTTATGGACATTCCCGCAAGTGTTGCAAACAAAAGACTTACGGCATGGCTAAACCCTTTAGATGCAACACTTACAAAAATACGGGGAGGGGGCGGGGCTCGCTTTGTTGATTGGAAACTCTAAGATCGAAGGTTCCGGCCCTGTCGGAAAGGGTCTCCGTTTAACCTTCCAACGTTCAAACCTGCTGACGTGCAAACGGTCCCTATTCCGTTCGGTACATGGTGATCCCGCTCATCAGCTTGGGATAAAAATCCGTGGACTTCTGCGGCATCACTTCACCGGCCGTGGCGATTTTTATCACTTGCTCGACGTCGCAGGGATTCAGCAAAAACGCAATCTGCGCGCGCCCGCTGTCCACCGCATCGAGCGCCGCGATCGCTTCGCGCTCGTACGTCAAATTCGCTTCCGCCGTCACCGCTTGCGGAGTGATTCCCAGCGCCGGCTCCAGGATTCCTTCGTGCAGCAGCACCACGTCCAGTTCGCGCTGCAGCGGCGAAACATTGGGCAGCAGTTGCGCCAGGTCAACGCCTTTGCGCAATGTAAGCACGTAGAACGCGCGCTTCTTCCCCTCCGGAACGGGATAAACGCCGATGGCCCGCTTCGCGCGCGCCTTCGTCAGACTCGCAAGAAATTTCTTTTTTGCCTCGGACCTCTCCCCGCTGCCCGAGAACGGAAATTCCTCCGCCGCGAACCATGGCTCCAGGTGCCGCCGCACGCCGCTCCAGGAAAAATCGTGAACGTTTGCCGCCACGCGGTGCGTCGGCAGAATCGTCAGCCCCTCGCTGCGCGTGTTGATGAACGTCATCATCGCCCGCTCATACGGCGCTTCCGGATCAACTTTCCCGGCACGCGTGCGCCGTTCGTTACGATAGTTCAGCGCTGTTTCGTAACGGTGATGCCCGTCCGCAATCACCAGCTTCTGGTCGGCCATCGCTTTCTGCATCGCGGCGACGCGCTCTGGCTCCGCAATCACCCACAGCCGGTGCAAAACTCCGTACTCGTCGCGCATTTCCGTGGCCGGCGTCCCCGCCGATTCAGTCTCCGCAAGAATCGCGTCAATGCGTTTCTCCGCGTCCGAATACAGCATGAAAAGTTGCCCGGTGTGCGTTTTCGTGTGCCGCAGCAGCTCCAGCCGGTCCGCCTTCGGCCCGGACAGTGTGTGCTCGTGCCGGAAAACAACGGCCGCCGAATATTCCTCGAGTTTTCCCGCGCCGATAAATCCGCGCCGCGTTCGGCGCTCTTCGGTCCCGAGCACTGTGTACTCCTGCGTGTACGCATAAAAAGACGGCGTGGGATCTTGCACTACCACGTTGCTGTGAATCCAATCCTCGATCGCCGCGCCCGCGCGCGTGTAAACGTTGTTCTGCGGCGTATCGCTGGGATACGCGCGGCCCTTCTCCACAACAATCAGGTTGTGGGGATTCGCGGCGTAGTATTTTTCCTGCATCGCCGGAGAAATCTTGTCGTACGGCTGCGTCAGCACGTGGTCGAACGGCGCGCTAGCAGGGTTGTAGCGAAAAGCGCGAAAGGGATAAACCTGGGCCATGGACTCTCCGGAATCGTTTTGTGCCGCCCGTGGAATCCTTTATTTTACGCGAACGGGCCCAAATTCCGAAAAAGGCTCAACGTTAATTTTCGGTTGGAATTCATCGCGAGATGCATGACTGCTGAAAACGCGCGGCCATATTACAATGGTTGGTTCATGATCGCCCCGAATTTTTCTTCCGTGCGCGCTCTGATTTTTGATCTTGACGGCACGCTCATCGATTCCAAGCTGGACCTGATCCGCTCCGTCAACGCCATGCTCCAGGAAATGGGCCGCCAGCAACTCCACGAAGACACCATCTCCGGCTACATCGGACACGGGGCGCCGCAACTCGTCGGCCAAGCGTTGGGCAACAACGCCACGGAAGCAGAGCGCGAACGCGCATTGAAATTTTTCCTGGCCTACTACGAAGACCACAAAATGGATTCGACCTGCGCTTATCCCAGAGTTCCGGAAGCCCTGGCGCATCTCGCTTCGTTTCCGATGGCGATCCTAACGAACAAGCCAGTACGCATCAGCATGCGCATTCTTGAATCGCTGGGGCTCGCAAAATATTTTCGCGCCGTCTACGGCGGCAATAGCTTTGAAACCAAGAAGCCCGATCCGCTCGGCGCGCAGACGATACTTCGCGAATTCGGCGCAGCCCCACCAGAAGCAATGATGATCGGCGATTCCGAAGTGGACGTGCAAACCGCGCGCAACGCGGGAACTTTCGCCGCTACCGTGAATTATGGCTTCGGCGCGCACGACCGGGCCACCCACCCCGCCGACATTTATCTCGACCGCCTCACCGACCTCGTTCCCCTTCTTGGGAATGGCCGCTGAGCGCCGATCTCGCGATCGAGCTGACTCCAATTCGAAGTCTTCCCGCGAAGGCCTTCCAATCGAATCCTTGCGCGCGCTCCGCCCAGCGCTGAAATGTTTTTTGTAAGAACCAGAGCAGTCCTCCGAGGATCAAGAGCACCATCAGCCAGCGCAGCGCACTCGCTAACAGAGACGCGGTGAGCGCCGGCCATTCGAACCGGAACTGACCGAGGATGCGTCGGCGGTCCAGCATCCAGTGCCAGCCCGTGTGAGCTACGATGGCTGACAGAATGATAGTTCCCATACGTTCCGCAACAGCGTAGCGGAAGAAAAGCTGCAACACAGGAATCAGCAGGACAAGCACGAGGAGCTGGCCCAGCTCGACGCCGACATTGAAGGACAGAAGCGAGGTCAGCAAATGCGACCCCGCGAATTGCAGCGATTCGCGCAGGGCAAACGAAAAACCAAAACCGTGGACAAAGCCGAAGCCGAAGGCCATGATCCAGCGACGCTGCAGGCTGCTGCCGCCGGCGATGTTTTCGAGCGCCATATAAACGATGGAAATTGCAATCAGTGTTTCGATCAGCGGCGGAAACCACAGAAAGTTTGGCGTCAGGTTGTAGGCGGAAGCGATCAGCGTGATCGAATGGGCGATCGTGAATGCGGTGACGACGGGAACGAGCGCGCCCAAGCGACGAAACGGGATCACCAGGCAAAGCAGAAACAAGAGATGGTCGGTGCCGTCAAGAATGTGGAAAAAACCAAGATTTACGAAACGCAAAGCGGCTTGGTGCCACCGCGGGTCAAGCCTGATGACGCCAGGATCGCCGCTGAATTCGAATGCGCGCACTTCGCCGCCGGCCGGCAGAAACCGAAGTACGGTGACGACGCGCAAGCCCAGCCGCGCTAGAGCTGGGTGAATGGAAAAACGGGATTGCTCCGACTGGATTGGGTATTCGAACAACACGTCGAGCATGGTCTGGTCCCAATAGACGTTGGTATCGTTCGAAAGGGGCGGCCCAGTGACGTGGGCCAGCGCATCGTCGTAAGAAGTGAAGGAGCGGTCCGACGGGAGCGAAATACGGGTGGCGACGATTTGAGGTTTCGAAAGGCGAGCGTCGTCTTCGTAGAGTTCGATGAAGTTGGCGATCCACAACGTCGCGGCCTCTGGAAGCACCGCGCTGGCTCGCGCGAGATCAAGATAGCCCGGCCCGCGTTCGGGAAAGTTGACGTCGCGCATAGCTTTGAGAGGCACGCGAACGAGCAGATGAAGATGCACGCCCTCAGGCTTGACGAACGCCCGGACGGTAATGTCGTTGGGAATGTCGTGAGCCGGTGCGCGCCACGGCAGAAGCAAGAGTGATGCGGCGAGGAACAACCGGTGGATTCGAAGCATAGCTTTCTCTTTATTTCGCGACGTAACCGGCCGGCAAGATCTTGTGGGGATCGACGCGCACAACCAGGTAGACGATTTTGTCCGAGGGGATTTCGCTGAACCAATGCGGCGTGTTGGGCGGAATGATGACGACGTCACCGGGGCCGATCTTGCGGCTCACCCCACTCTGGATGCCACTGCCTTCGGTGCTGGGGCCGTTCAATAAGGTGACCACTTCATTGCTGGAAGGGACTTCCTTGGGATCATTGAGCGTGCCGCCCGTCACGAGCGTGCCGTTGCCGGAGATGACGTGATAAATCTCGGTGATCTGGCTGTGCTCGATGCCGGATGGGGCCTCTTTGCCGGACGTCTTGAGGCGGCTGACGACGCTAACGCCGACGTTATATTCGCCGCTAATGCTGACGACGCGAATGGCCTGATCGCTGACGCGCACAGCGGCCACCTTGCGCACCAGGGCGTCAATTTCGGAGTTATTGATATCCGTGGCCGTCCCGCGCGGAAGATGCGGCGACGGGCTCTGCATTTGCGCGCGGAATCCGCTGGGAATCGCAAGAGCAACAATGAACGCAAACCCAAGAAAACCTAACAGTATCTTTTGCATAGCTTTCTCCTTCGAGTAGTGAATGTGACTTGCGAGCTCACCTGGTTGATTTCGGCCAGAGGACGCCCTGGTCTTTCTTGGTGACCGGAGCCAAGCCTTTGTAAACGAATTTCTGCAAGCGCTGGCCACGGTAGGTTTCGGTGGTGAAGAGGTTGCCTTTCGAATCGGCGGCGATGCTGTGCACGGCGTAGAATTGGCCGGGCTGGCGCCCGCCGTCGCCGAAGCTGGTCAGGATTTCAAGCGTGTCACGGAGAAGGACATAGACTTTCTCATTCGAACCATCCGCCAGAAAAATGTATTTCTGCTGAGGATCCTTGGAAAAGGCGATGTCCCAGACCGATCCGTCACCCAAAGTTTTCGTGGCGACGAAGGCCTCTTTGACAAAGGTGCCATCTTTCTTGAAAACCTGGATGCGGTCATTCGGGCGGTCGCAAACATAGAGCAGGCCGTCGTTCGAAAGCTCGGCGCAGTGCACGGGATTGCGGAACTGCTGGGCCGGCGGCGCGTCCGGATTGTAGGGGCCGAGGTTGGTGTCATCCGGTTTCTTGCCGTAGGCGCCCCAATGGCGCTTGTACTTTCCGGTTTCCGCGTCATAGACAATCACGCGGTGATTGCCGTAACCGTCGGCGACGTACAATTCATCGGTGTCCTTGTCGACAAACGATTTCGCGGCGCCCTTCAGGTTCTCGGTGTCATTGCTGCCCTGGCTCTTACCGGGGTGACCGATCTGCATGAGGAATTTGCCGCTCTGCGTGAATTTCAGGACCATGTTGTCATGGAAGCCCTTGGGATCCGGCCCGTGGCTGTTGCCGCCAATCCAGACGTTGCCTTTGTAATCCACCGTGATGCCGTGGTTGGAATCCGGCCAATCGTAGCCCGCGCCGGGGCCGCCCCAGTGCCCGATGAGATTGCCCTCTTCATCGAACTCCAGAACAGGCGGAGCCACAAGGCAACACTCCGAGGCAGGAGGCTTTGCCGCAGCGTAGAGTTCCATGGGTTCGAGAGAATTGGTGCGATGAACGATCCAAATGTGGTCCTGGGAGTCCACGGAGACGCCCACGGCGGAGCCGATGACCCAATGGTTGGGAAGGGGCTTCGGCCACAAGGGGTCCACTTCAAACTGAGGCGCCTCGGTACCAGCAGCAGCAACGGCGGCCCGCTTCTCGAGGACAGCGGAAACGATCCCGAGCCCGGCGAGGAGCGCGAGAAAGGCCGCGACCAAACGAAATTTGTGCTTCACTGTTTTCCTCCACTCTCCGGTGCTGTTCGTCCGGGGCTCGCGGTTATTTGGGCACGCACCAGGTTTTCGCAGTTTCCCTTGCCCGCTCAGAGGGATTGCCTTTTCGAATTCGAAAGCGGCGTGAATTCTACACCAGTTGAGTTTCCGCGCGTGGAGGAAAACGATGTTCAACCGAGCGCGAAAAGCGGAAGTGGGTAAGTTGTCCGGTCGGCGCGTTTATGGAGAGTTATCCTTGAGTAACGACATTCAAATGAAGGCTCTGGGACCACTCCGGCAGGCGGTAGATTTGGATGTATGGACGGGAATCCTCAGCAAAGAGGGAGAGTCAGACCCGCAGTTGCGTAATCAACCGTGGAGAAACGAAGAGTCTAACGGCGATGGGAATCGGCATACGGTCAATTCATGCAAAGGGACTAATTTAACCCATGAAACTGCGCACAAGAACGCTGCTGAGCGTCGCTCTCTCCATGGTGAGCCTGGTCGCGATCCTGTACTCGGTGGCGCGGGTTTCTATGATGCGCAGTTTTGCAAGCCTCGAAGCGGATGACACGCGCCAGAACGTCGCACGCGGCACTGCGGTTTTGGCCGACGACCTCGCCACTCTCGACAACGCCACCAGTGATTACGCCGCCTGGGACGACACCTGCGCATACCTTGAGGGCAGAAAACCCGACCTTCCGACCAGCGAATTCCCCGATCCGTGGTTTCCGCGTCTGCGGATTGACTTCGTTCTGATCTTCGATCCCCATGGCCGGCAGGTATTTACGAAGGCTTATGACCCTGCGGCGGGAAAAGCGACGGAAATTCCTGAAGGTCTCTGGGCGCATCTTGCACCCGGCTCGCTGCTGATGCATCACACACATCCCGGGAGCAAGGTGCTGGGAATCGCACTGCTTACCTCCGGCCCAGTGCTCATTGATTCGCAGCCCATTCTCGACAGCCACAGCCGAGGCCCGATTCGCGGCACGTTCATTGCGGGACGCCGTCTGGATGCCGCGGAGGTCGCGCGCCTTGCTGGCATTTCCCACCTTGCCTTGACCCTGCACCACCTCGATGAGGCCGGGTTGCCGGGCGACATTGAATCCGCGCGCGCTGCGCTCACGGCGTCCTCGCCTACTTTGCTGTGCCCGCTCAATTCCAAGGATATCGCCGGATACGGACTGATCAACGATATCTATGGAAAGGACGATCTAATTCTGCGCGCAGTCATGCCTAGAAAAATAATGCAGCAGGGAGAAACCAGCCTGTTCCATTTCCTGGTGTGGCTGCTGATGGCGGGATTCGTGTTCGGTCTCGTGACTATGCTGCTGATGGAAACGATGGTGCAGTCGCGCGTCATCCGGTTGAGCTCCAGCGTGGCTGCTATTGGCGCCAGCGGGGACCTCTCTGCGCGCGTCCCACAGGAAGGGCGCGATGAAATTGCCGGCCTCGGCGCGGGGATCAACCGTATGCTGGAGGCCCTGGAACTGTCTCGCCACGAGCTTCGCAAGGCTAAGGAAAGCGCGGAAGCGGCAAATCGAGCGAAGAGTGAATTCGTGGCGAACATGAGCCATGAAATCCGGACTCCGCTTAACGGTGTCATCGGGATGACGGACTTAACCCTCGAGACGGAACTCAACGCGGAGCAACGAGAATACTTGGAGACCGTCAAAATGTCCGCGGATTCTCTGCTCACCGTAATCAACGACATCCTCGATTTCTCGAAGATCGAGGCGGGCAGGATCGATCTGGAACCGATTGATTTCAATCTACGCGATTGTCTGGAAGCAGCACTGAAAACACTCACGGTGCGGTCGGACGAAAAGGGGTTGGAGCTGCTTTGCGAAATTGCTGCCGACGTGCCGGAGGTTGTGAATGGCGATTCTAGCCGACTGCGCCAAGTTGTACTGAATCTTGTGGGGAACGCCATCAAGTTTACGAGCGAAGGGGAAGTGGCGCTGCATGTTCAAACAGACGCCAGGGACGGAGAGAACTGCATCCTGCACTTTGCGGTATCGGATACAGGAATTGGGATCCTCCCAGAAAAGCAGAAGATGATTTTTGATCCCTTTACCCAGGCCGATACGTCGACAACACGGAGGTACGGCGGCACCGGTCTGGGCCTGACCATTTCGAAGCGCCTGGTAGGAATGATGGGCGGAAAAATCTGGGTGGACAGCGAAGTCGCGCGCGGGACGCAGTTTCACTTCACGGCCCGTATGGGAATTGCAGATGTGAAAGTGATTGAAGTGGGGAGCATTGCGCCGCCGGAAATTCTGCGAGGCCTGAAGGTTCTCGTAGTGGATGATAACCGTACGAACCGACGGATTCTGGAAGGCATGCTGAGGCGTTGGGATATGAAGCCAACGTCGGTCGAAGGCGGCGAAGAGGCACTGGCTCAACTCTCAACCGCTCGAGCCGCGGCGGAGCCCTACGCCCTGATTTTGACGGATATGCATATGCCAATGATGGATGGCTTCAGCCTGGTGGAGCGAATTCGGCAGCGTCCGGAGCTATCGACGGCCACGATTATGATGCTGACTTCTGCCGGCCATCGAGGAGATGCGGCGCGCTGCCAGGAACTGGGAGTTGCCGCGTACCTGCTGAAACCTATCCGGCAGTCCGAATTGCGCGAGGCGATTGCCCGCGTACTCGTGGCAAAAGAGCAAAATGGGGCTATTCCGCTGGTGACCCGGTATTCTCTGCAAGACGCCCGCGATCCCCTGAGTTCTTTGCGCGTGCTGTTGGTCGAAGACAATGCAGTTAATCGATTGTTGGCAACGAGGTTGCTCGAGAAGAGGGGACACCGCGTCGCGGTGGCGACGAATGGGCGCGAGGCCCTCGATGCACTCGAAAACGAGAGCTACGATTTGATTTTCATGGATGTACAGATGCCAGAGATAGACGGAATTGAGGCAACCGTCGCGATTCGAGAAAGAGAGAAGGCGAACGGCAATCACCAACCGATTATCGCCTTGACCGCCCATGCGATGAAGGGCGATGAGGAACGATGCCTCAATGCCGGCATGGACGGGTATCTTTCCAAGCCAATCCGGCCTCAGGAACTCGACGAGATCCTTGAGAAATACGTGGCCAGGAGGATCGAGCCCGTGAAAGCCATTTGAAAGCACGAGACTTTCTGAACAGCGGCCGGGCCGCACGACAATACATAAAAAAGAATCGTCTAGTGAGAGAACGTCATGCAACCAAACGATCCTCCGCCAGAACCCATTGTGAATGTGGCTGAGCTGCTCGCACGAGTGGACAATGACGCTGAGCTATTACGCGAGTTGATTGCGATTTTTAAAATCGAGTTCCCGCGTCATCTGAGCGCGCTGCGGGAAGCGGTTGGTCAGGGGAACCTGAAGAACGTCCAGAAATCAGGCCACACGCTGAGGGGGATGCTTTCAAATCTTGGAACCACACGAGCCGCTGCGGCTGCGGCCCGGCTGGAGCGATTGGAGGACCCCAGTGACGGCACCGCATTGAAAAGCGCCATGGCGCTTTTTGAGAGCGAAGTTACAAATCTGCTTCCAGAATTGGAAGCCTGTGTGGCCAAGGCCAGGCCATGAGAATTCTTATCGCAGATGATGATGCTCTCTCCCTGCGCCTGTTGGAGAGAACCCTGGAGCGCGACGGATACGAAGTGACCGCCGTTCAGAACGGGCGACTCGCTGCGGAACACTTGTGCCGGCACGACGGACCACGGCTTGCGCTGCTAGATTGGGTCATGCCAGAACTAGATGGGCCTGGAGTCTGTCGCGAGGTGCGCCAGAAACGTGAGCAGGTTTATGTGCATATGGTCCTGCTAACTTCAAAAGAATCGAAAAGGGACGTGATTGAGGGACTAGAGTCCGGCGCCGACGACTACTTGATCAAGCCATTCGACCCGGCGGAGTTGAAGGCCCGACTTCGAACGGGGCTGCGCATCCTCCAGTTGGAAGACAGATTGGTTGAGGCGCGTGAAGATATGCGCTTCAAAGCGACACACGATCCACTGACCGGCCTCTTCAACCGTGGGGTCATTCTGGATCTGCTGTCCCGCGAACTATCTCGCTCTCGCCGTGAGGATGGATGCACCACAATATTACTGGGAGACGTGGATCACTTCAAGAATGTTAACGACACTCTTGGACATGTCACTGGAGACGAGGTACTGAGGGAGATTGCCCGCCGGCTTCTCGGGTCGGTGCGCTCGTACGATTTCGTCGGCCGCTACGGCGGGGAAGAGTTCCTCGTCGTGCTGAACAACTGTAATCTCCCTTCAGCGCTCCAGCGAGCGGAGGAGATTCGTCGGGCGATCGCGAGTGCGCCAGTCCAAACCGTACGGGGCCCGGTCCCGGTCACTATGAGTTTAGGTATCCTCGCCAGCACGGAATGGGGAGTCCTGCCGGCCGAAGAACTTCTTCGAGAAGCGGATGTGGCACTCTATAAAGCTAAGGCCGCTGGGCGAAATTGCATCAAACTTGCGAGTCCCCAAGTGCCCCCTAACGTTCCGCCGCAGCCACTCGAAGAGCAGCCGAAGTAGGCTTGACCTGGGTCAACGATACCCGAAAAGCATCGTTGATCCACAGCATCGCTGATTATCCGGTCGTTTCCCATCGTATCTCTTTATGCAAGTCGGACAGTTCCACTTCTTGTCAGCGAGAGGCATCTTACGGTGAGATAGGGGCGTGGGATGTTCTACTTTTCGGACCAGCAGGTGCACCATGATATCGAGGGCCGAGTACGCAGCCGCATTTTTTTGCCTGGTATTTCCAGCATTCGCCCAAGCGCAAAGCGTAGGTCAGGTGGAATGTCCGCGCGGGGACGGCTATGTCTATCTCTACAGTTCCATGACCACGCTGGATGTGCGCACGACGCTGCAGTGCGGAGAGCAGGTACAAATCACCGGGCGGTACGACCTGTACCTCGGTGTGCGCACCGCCAAAGGCGAGGTAGGTTATGTGCCGGTGGAGAGCGTTCTGCTGTTGAAGGATAAGCCGGGCGCCAAGGCGCCGCAACCAAAGACTGTGCAGCCCACCGCCAGAGAGCGCACTCCGTATGACGCGCCAACCGTACCGACGGAAGTTGCTGAGCCTGCTTCGTCTTCTCCGTCTGAATTCACCTTGCGTAATGGCACGCCAATCCACCTGAAACTTGGCAAGACCATTTCTTCCGCGACCGCCCACGTTGGCGACGTGGTGGATCTCCAGGTCGCAGAAGAGGTCATTGTGAATGGCTTCGTGGTGATTCCGAAAGGCGCGGCGGCCACCGCTTTAGTGACTGAGGCGGAACCCAAGAAACGACTGGGGCACGGCGGAAAGCTGGGGTTCAATATCAACTCGGTACGCCTTAGGGACGACGAAAAGGCGGCGGTCCGGTCCTACCAGGAAAGCAATGGTTCAAGCAACTCGGCAGGAGCGATTCTGCCCTTGGCTTCCGGCAAAGACGTGGTATTTACCGAAGGAACGGATTTCACTGCGTACGTTGATGGGGACATGAAGCTAAAGAAAGAAGCTTTTCAAGCAGAGAAGGGCTCTTCCAGCGCCGCGCCTGCGCCCGCAGATCACAAGCCTTCTCAGCCGCGCGGTTTCTGACATTTTAGGCAACCAGCGAACAAATCCGCGATCTTGCCCACGCTAAGGCCGGCGATGGGTGCCGTTTGTAACACCGCGCTGCATCTGGACTTGCCATTGGGCGCGGCGCTTGGCAGACTCGGCCCGTGGTCATTGGCCTCTTCCCTGAACTAGACGCACCCGGCGGGGTGCAACGGGCAGGCCGCCACCTGGCGGCGGTGCTCACGGAATTTGCCTCCAGCCGGGGGATGGATTGCCGGCTGCTCAGCTTGAACGACTCGCCGGGACTGCACAAGATGACGGTTGGAGGGCGCGAATTCGTCTTCACGGGACACGACCGCGCCAAAAGGCAATTCACGGTGACGGCGGTGCGAGCGGCGCGGCGCAAAGCAATCATGGTGCTGGCCGCGCATCCCCATCTAGGACTTTTGGCGCAGGCGATGCGAATGGCGGCTCCGGGGATGAAGAGTATTGTCTGCGCGCATGGAGTGGACGTGTGGGAACCACTGGGAGTATTGCGGCGGTGGGCGCTGCAACATTCGAACTTGATCCTCGCACCAAGCAAAGACACAGCGGAGCACGTTGAAACGGAACAAGATGTGCCGCCCGAGCGGATACGCGTCCTGCCGTGGGCGCTCGACCCGCAATTCGAAGCGCTGATCAGCCCGGGGTCGCATCCCGCGCTGCCGGCGAATTTTCCCGCGGGACGCGTGATTCTGAGCGTGGGACGCTGGCTGGCGACGGAGCGATACAAGGGCATGGACACGCTGATTACGGCGCTCCCCCGGCTCCTGACGGAGAGGCCGGAGGTTCAGCTGGTGTTCGTGGGCGCTGGCGACGACCGCGCCTGGCTTGAGGATCTGGCGGAGCAAAATGGAGTAAACCGCCACGTGCATTTTTTGACCGGGCTGACCTACTCAGAAATTGCGGCGTGTTACGCCGCGTGCGAGATTTTTGCTTTGCCAAGCCGGGGAGAAGGATTTGGTCTGGTGTACCTGGAAGCCATGGCGTGCGGCAAGCCGGTGATCGGAGGCCTGCACGGGGGCGCACCCGAAGTGATTCAGGATGGCGTCACCGGGTATCTGGTGCCGCACGGCGATCCGATCCAGCTTGCAACCAGCCTTGAGACCCTACTGGCCGACCCCGTCCATGCGAAGGAGATGGGCGCACGCGCGAAGCAGCGCGTGGAGCACGAGTTCCGTTTCAATGTCTTCGCTAAATCATTAAAAAAAATCCTGCGCGACCAATGCGAATCCTGAACGTCACGGAAACGTACGCTCCCTTTCTCGAATTCGGCGGCCCCCCGGTGAAAGTGCGCGCCCTTTCCGAAGGACTGGCGCGGCGCGGCCACCAGGTTACGGTTCTCACCGCCGACTGGGGCCTGGAAAAGCGGCTGCAAAGGCAAGAAGAAAAAATCACGGCGGAACGGTCTCCCTTTGGCTGGCGGCGGAATGAAAACGGAGTGCAAGCCATCTATCTGCCGACGTGGATGCGTTACCGCACGGTGAGCTGGAATCCGGCGGTGAAGCGTTACTGTCGGGCGCGGCTGCAGAACTTCGACGTGGTGCACATTTTCGGGCTCTACGACCTGCTGGGTCCGGCAGTGGCCGCGGCCACCCGCAAGCGAGGCTTGCCGTATGTGCTCGAACCCATCGGGATGTTTGTGCCAATTGTGCGAAATCTCTGGCTGAAACGGATGTATCATGCGATTTGGGGAAGAAAACTGCTCGAGGGGGCAAGCGCGGTGATCGCCACCTCGGAGCAGGAAGCCGAGGAATTGGCCGCCGGTGGACTTCCGCGCGCGAGGGTGGTGCTGCGGCGGAACGGCGTGGAAGCGCCCGCGTCCTGGCCCGAACTGGGCGCGTTCCGAAGAGCGTACCGTATTTCAGATGATGTGAAACTTGTTCTTTTCCTGGGACGTCTTTCTATCAAGAAGAGTCCAGACCTGCTATTGCGGGCATTCGCGGAACTATCACGACGTCGTGCTGGAACACCAATGACACTGGTCTTTGCCGGACCTGACGAGGGCGGCGTAAAGACAGAATTGGACCAAATGGCAACGCAACTGGGCGTTCGAACGAAGGTTCAATTCGCAGGGCCAGTTTTTGGCGAGGCCAAGTGGGCCGCGTATAGAGATGCGGATGTTTTTGTGCTTCCCTCCCAGAATGAGAATTTCGGGAATACTGCGGCGGAAGCGATGGCTGCGGGGACTCCTGTAATCGTGACGGAACAATGCGGAATTGCGCCACTGCTTGCGGAGGAAGCCGGGCTCGTAGTGCGTCACGACGCGGCGGCGTTATTGAAAGCGCTTGAGCGGATCCTGAGCGACTCGGAACTGCGCGGGCGGCTCGCGGTGGGATGTACAACTGTCACATCGCGTCTGGGGTGGGAAGAACCGGTTCGCGAAATGGAAAGGCTCTACGCGACGCTTGCCTCACCACGGACCGTGAGCGCAGAATCTAAACGAGCGGGGTAATCCCTTGGCAACTGGTCAACATGGGACTTTTCGTGTCCTCTGGTGGAGCAGCAACGTGCTGCTGGCCGCCGCGTTTGTGTTGATGATGTACTGGTGCCAGCGGGAGTATTCCGTGCGCTCGTATCTTGACGGCTTCTCGGACGCGATCGTGCCCAATTCGCTGCTGGCGGAACAGAAGGTCCAGGCCATACTGGACTGGATGCGCGCGGAGCCGTCGCGCGTGATTGCGGCGGATCCGGATACACTCTCCAAGCGCGATCCGGAGATGACGCTCACTTATAAACAATTGTTGAATGTCTGTGGCACAGCAACGAACGCTTTCTTGAACCTGGCGCGAAGTTCCGACCTGCGAGTTCGCCGCCTGCTTCTCCTGTCACCCGATCACAATACTAAGCACGTTGTTGCGGAGGTGTTGATAGGCGAGCGCTGGATCATCGTCGATCCGACTTACCGGGTGATCATGAAGGATGGGCGGGGCCACTCTTTGACCCGAAATGAGCTGAAAAACCCCGCCGTATTCGCCGAGGCCGCCGTGGTCATCCCGAATTATCCGCGTGAGTACAATTACGACCAGTTTACGCATGTGCGACTGGCGCGACTGCCGCTCGCGGGGCTGCATCTGGGGCGATTGTTGGATAAGGTCTACCCGGGCTGGGATGAAGCGGTCGACTGGAGCCTGCTCCTGGAGCGCGAATCCTTTTTCTACCTCGTACTCTCCGCCGGGGCGACATTGTTCTTCTTGTTGTTGCGGGCCGCGCTTGCCTGGTATGCGGACCGCCGATTGAGAGTCCCGCGCTTCCATTTACGGGAGAATGCCGTCCGTGCCGGCGCCGCCTTCTTCTCCGCGCCGGAGATCAAACAGTAGCGTGTGCGGTATATGCGGCGTCGCCTTCGCTTCGCGCAACGCGGACGCCGAGTCTCGCGTGCGGGCGATGACCGCGGCGATGCGTCACCGTGGTCCCGATGAAGAAGGATTCCTCGCCCGCGATGCCCGCGCGCCCGGACTCGCGCTCGGGATGCGCCGGCTGAGCATCATCGACCTGGCCGGCGGCCACCAACCCGTCTGGAACGAAAGCAAGGACGTCGCCGTCATCTTCAACGGTGAGCTGTACAATTATCGCGACCTGCGAGAACGTCTGTCACTCTGCGGCCACCGATTCGCGACGCAGTCGGACACGGAGATACTCGTTCATGCGTGGGAAGAGTGGGGCGAAGACGCCCTGACCGAACTGCGCGGCATGTTTGCCTTCGCGCTGCTGGATCTTCGCCATCGTTTTGCCACGGCGCCGATTCTCTTCCTGGCGCGCGATCCCCTGGGCATCAAGCCGCTCTATTACACGCAAACACCGGAGGGCTTCGCGTTCGCTTCGGAGGTTCGCGCGTTGCTCGCTTCGGGGGCCGTTCCCAAGCGCCTATCGCAAGATGCCGTCACCGCTTATTTGCTCTTTGGCAGCGTCTCAGAGCCCGTAACGATTCTGGAAGGAGTATTTTCCCTTCCTCCGGGACACCGCATGCTGCTGCACGTACCGGAGCGGCGGCGCACGCCGCGAGCGCGGCCCTGGTGGGACCACATGGTTTCGCCCGCGGCACGTGACACGCGTAAACCGCGCGATTTCTCTTCCGCAGCGAAAAAGCTGCGGCCGCTTCTCGAAGATGCGGTGCGCGCGCATCTCATCGCCGACGTGCCAGTGGGTTTGTTTCTTTCAAGCGGATTGGACTCCGGCGCGATCGCGGCGCTCGCAGCCCAAGCACGTAAGGGAATCGAGAGCTTCACCTTGACTTTCCCGGGTACGGCGTTTGACGAAGCGGCGCTCGCGCGGTTGGCGGCGAATCGATTCAAAACGAAGCACAGCGAAGTGCCCTTGAATGGAGAGAGTGTTCTCTCCCGCCTGGATGAGGCTCTTGGCGCCCTCGACCAGCCCACCATGGACGGAATCAACACGTACTTTGTTTCGTGGGCCGCGAAACAAGTCGGCCTGAAAGTGGCTCTATCGGGGCTGGGCGGAGACGAACTTTTTGCCGGCTACCAGACTTTTGCGGATACGCCGCGCCTATCGAGGCTGATTCGATGGGCATGGTTTGTGCCTGCTCCGGTGCGGCGAATGACGGCTCCGCTCGTTGCCGCTCTAGCCAGTCGTCAGGGCGCGCCGGACGCGGCGCGCAAAGTTTCGGCGACGTGGGTCCACCCAGATGCTTTGCCGCATCCGTATTTTTTCACTCGCGCTCTCTTCCCTCCGGGGCAGCTCGAGCGAATCATCGAGCCGCGGTTTCGCCCCAGCACGGTAGGCGCTGACGGCGTTACGCTCGAACCAACCTGGCTCGGTTGGCTCGAACGGACGGCGGATGAAGCGCGCAAGCTCGAACCGGTTGCCGGAGTTTCCTGGCTGGAAATGCGTACTTACATGGCCAGCACGCTGTTGCGCGACACGGATTCCGTAAGTATGGCGCGATCGCTGGAGGTTCGCGTGCCGCTGCTCGACACGCCGCTGGTGGAATTTGTTGGCTCACTGCCGGACGCGGCGCGCCGCCACCCTGGCTCGCAAAAGGCGCTTCTGGTCGAGGCGCTCGGCGATTTGCTGCCGCGGGAAATTCTCGGGCAACGGAAGCGAACCTTTACTCTGCCCTGGGAGGAATGGTTGCGTGGGCCGCTGCGTGCGCGAATGGAGGCGAGCTTCGCCGACCCTGCGCCGTCGCTGGCGCCTTATTTTCGCCCGGGGGGCGCTCGCTCGGTCTGGACGGATTTTCTTGCCGGGAAAACCAGCTGGTCGCGCCCGTGGTCCTTGTATGTGCTGAACGAGTGGTGCCGCCGGCACCTCGCCGCATAGTCTTGCGGCTGAGGTAGACTTACAAATTACGCGATGAACATTCTGGGGATCAATGCGTACCACGGGAACGCCTCGGCGGCGATTGTCTGCGACGGCCGGCTGATCGCCGCCGTCGAGGAGGAACGCTTCAACCGCGTGAAGTATGCCGCGGGATTTCCCGCGCAGGCGATCCGCTATTGCCTCAAGGAAGGGGGCCTCACGTTGTCGGACATCGATCACGTTGCCGTGCCGCGGAATCCATACGCGAGACTGGGCACGAAACTTTTTTACGCGCTGCGCATGCCGTCTTTCGCGCGGGAACGCCTCAAAGTTCTCGCAAAATTCACGGGCATTCCCGAAGCACTGGCGGCGGCCTTTGACGCCGATCCCAAAGAGATTAGCGCGAAGTTTCACCGCATCGAGCACCATCAAGCTCACCTGGCAAGCGCATTCTTCGTTTCGCCCTTCGAGCATGCTTTCCTGCTCTCCGCCGACGGTCTCGGTGACTTTGCGAGCACCATGTGGGGCTTCGGGATCGGCAACCGCATGGAAATTGACGGCGCAATCCCTTTCCCCCATTCCCTCGGGTTGTATTACACGGCGGTGACGCAGTATCTCGGCTTTCCGAAGTTCGGGGACGAATACAAAGTGATGGGCCTAGCTGCGTACGGCCAGCCCGAACAACTTGAGGCATTTCGCGACATCCTGCGTTACGACCATAAGTTCGCCAGCTTCCATCTCGGTTTGAAATATTTCACGCACCATCGCACTGGCCCGGAGATGGCGTGGGCAGAAAGCGACAAAATGCCTGCGCTCGGGAGATTGTTCTCCGAGGAGATGTCGCGTAAGCTGGGCGCAGCCCGCACTCCGGAAGAACCTCTAGAACAGCATCATCGCAACCTGGCGGCCTCACTGCAAGCGCGGCTGGAGGAAGTCTATTTTCGCATGCTGACCCTAAAGAGGCTGCACACACCGCTCAAGGCCGTATGTCTTGCCGGCGGAGTGGCCTTCAACTGTGTCGCCAACGGCAAAATTTTCGACCACACTGGGTTCGAGCAGGTTTACGTGCAGCCCGCAGCCGGCGACGGTGGACTCGCCGTAGGTGCCGCGTTTTACGTGTGGCATCAAAAGCTTGGCAAGCCTCGTTCCTTCGTGATGGAGCACGCCTATTGGGGACCGGGCTATTCGCGTGAAGCGATTCGCCGCGCGATTGATTCGAATGGCCTGGCACAGAGCGGTTATTCCATCACCGAGCTGAACGAAGAAGAGTTATCACGCCGCGCCGCCGCGATCGTCGCCGATGGAAAAATTCTCGGCTGGTTCCAGGGTCGCGCGGAATGGGGTCCGCGCGCGCTTGGCAATCGCAGCATCGTCGCAGACCCGCGCCGTCCGGAAATGAAGGAAATTCTTAACCGCCGCATCAAGCACCGTGAGACTTTTCGCCCCTTTGCGCCTTCCATCCTTGCGGAAAACACCGGGGAATACTTCGAGAAGTCGCATCCCTCGCCGTTCATGACCCTAGCCTACTCCGTGCGCCCGGAGAAACGGGGCAAGATTCCAGCGCCGACGCACGTCGATGGCACGGGCCGGCTGCAAACCGTCACTCGCGAAGCCAATCCCCGCTATCACGCGCTCATTTCCGCTTTCCACGATCTCACTGGCGTGCCGGTTGTGCTCAACACTTCCTTCAACGACAATGAGCCAATCGTCTGCCGCCCCGAAGAAGCCATCGATTGCTACCTCCGCACGCAAATGGATGCTCTGGTCCTCGGCGATTTCCTCATTTCGCGCCGTTAGCCTCTTCAACTTGCAAATTCGCATTTACGTGCTCTAGCCAGAGAGGACGAAGTGTGGCAAGCTATCGCACATGGGAAACAAAGACAGAGGAAAACGCGAAGTCAAGAAGCCACCGAAAAAGAAACCGACCGCGCACGAGTTGGCCCGCGCGGCTGCGCCGATCTTCAAAAAGCCTGCCTGAAGTTGCCAGGCGACTGCGCCAGCGCAGCAACTGAACTCTGTACAATCCTTTTGTGCGAATCCTGCTGCTCAATCTCTATTTCCCGCCGGATACTTCTGCGACCGCGAAGATGGCGCACACCATCGTGGACGCGCTTTCCACCTCGCATGACGTGACGGTGTTGTGTGGGCGGCCGTCCTATGATCCCACGGAAAGGCGCACTTGGCGGCCATACCAAACGGAAATCGCTGACCGGGCACGCATCATTCGCGCTGGTTCGACCGACTTTCCTCGCTTCGACATGACAAGACGGGTGGTGAACTATCTCAGCTACGTCGCGCTGGCGATTCCGCGCGCGCTCTTTGTGCCTTGTGATGTGGTTCTGGCAATGACCGATCCTCCGTTTCAGGGGATCGTCGGCGCGATTGTGGCTATGCTGAAACGCAAGCCGTATCTCTACAACATCCGGGACCTGTATCCGGACATGGCCGTGGGCGGCTCGATCGTTGAGCCCGGTATGCTCGCAAAGGTCTGGGAAAAACTCCATCGTTGGGCGCTGCGGCGCGCCACGCGCGTCATTGTTCTCGGTGAAGACATGCGCGCGCGGATTATCGCAAAACGCGTGGAGCCCACCCGGGTGCTGGTTGTCCGCGATGGCACTGAAATCCTGCCGTCAAATACGCCCTTTCCGGCCCCCGATCCCGAAGTAGTCCGTGCGATTCGTGGAGATTTTTCATTTGTTCTGGTGCACGCCGGCAACCTTGGCTTCTATGGCGCCTGGAATACACTGGTCACTGCGGCGCGCAATCTTGCGAACGAAGGGGTCGGACTTGTGTTCGTCGGTGACGGAGCGCAGCGCTCACAAGTCGAAGTGGCTGCCGCAGGTTCCGGCAATATACGCTTTCTGGATTTTTTCCCGGCGAGCAAGATTCCGTCGGTGCTCGCGGCCGCCAATGCCCACGTCATTACTATAAAACGAGGCCTGGAAGGCGTGGTGGTACCCAGCAAAATGTACGGGATACTGGCGGCGGGAAAACCAATCGTCGCAGTGGCGCCGCGAGAAACGGACGCCGTGTCGCTGGGGATTCAGAGAGGCTTTGCCGTCGCTGCGGATCCAGACCGGCCGGCTGAGGTTGTGAGCGCCGTTCGCGCTCTCGCTTCCGACCCAAGAAAGTTGAAGACAATGGGCGAGGCGGCGCGGGCTGCCGCTCCCGACTATGATAGAGTCAAAGAATTGCAAAAATTCGTGGAAATTATCGAACACCTGACGGCTGATTCGAGATTCAAGGAGGTAATTTCAGCGTGACGACAGCGGATGGATTTTGGGCAGGAAAGACTGTTTTTGTGACCGGCGGAGCATCGTTCATCGGCTCGACGCTTACCGATCAATTGCTGGCGCGTGGCGCGAAAAAAGTTCGCATCGTCGATGACTTGAGCAGCGGCCATCTCGGCAACATTCGCCAGCATCTCGGGACGGGCAAAGTCGATTTTCTGCAAGCGGATTTGCGGGAGCCCGGCGTGACCCGGGCAGCAATGCAGGGCGCCGACACGGTTTTTCATCTCGCCGCGGACCATGGCGGACGCGGCTATGTGGACCTTCACCAGGCGGGCCCAGCATCGAACTTTTTCCTGGACGGCTTGGTCTTTGCCGAAGCGCTCAAAGCCAAAGTGAAAAAAGTCGTGTTTGCTTCTTCCGGCTGCGTGTATCCCAATTTTCTGCAATCGGACACGCAGAAAGAGGTCTATCTCACGGAAGACCTCACCAAGGGCCCGAACGACGCCGACAATACTTACGGGTGGGCAAAGTTGATGGGCGAATTCACGCTGCAGGCTTATGCGAAGGAACACGACATGGGCGCCGCTTCCTGCCGCTATTTCACAGTGTACGGTCCGCGTGGCGTGGAGAATCACGCCGTGATCGCCATGATTGCCCGCGCGTTCCTCGGCCAAAACCCCTTTGAAGTGTGGGGAGACGGCACGCAGATTCGCAACTGGACCTACATTGACGATATCGTCGAGGGCACGATTCTCGCCGGAGAGAAGATTCACGACGGCACAGCGATAAACCTTGGAACGATGGAACGAATTCGTGTGATTGACTGCGCCAAAATGGTTTGCGAAATCACCGGTCATAAAGCCGAAATCAAGCTCCGCAAGGATATGCCCACCGGCCCGCTCAACCGTGTGGCCAACAATTCTCTCGCCAAGAAACTTCTCGGCTGGGAACCCAAAGTTCTCTTCCGCGAAGGCCTCAAGCGCACCATCGACTGGTACTACGCCACGCGCGACAAAGAGGAAGTGAAGCGCATCTTCACTCGAATGTTGACGGAACGCTGAACCGGCGCCCCACAAAATTACCAGTGCACCAGGAGCATGATCCCGATTGCCGCGAAACTAAAATCGCAGTATGGTGTTAAGGCTGCGTGGGGCAGCCATTCTTAGTTCGATTTGGGAGCCGGGACCCCCAACCCGGCGAGAATCATGTGAGTCACCGCCCTCTTCGGCCTGGCCGGATTCGGCTCGCTTGATAAACGAGGTTGCATGGCCGCAGGCCTGCTCGCATTTTTCATTGCGCTATTTGCATCGCTAATGCTGGTTGTTCCCGTGCGCGCCCTGGCTCTGCGCGTTGGAATGGTCGACTTGCCGGGGCCGCGCAAGGTTCATCTCACGCCGATCCCGCTCCTTGGTGGCCTGGCGATGTACGCCGCAGTGGTAATCGCTGTACTCCTCGCCTTCAATGGACCGGCACGCGCCCAAATCGTGGGCATCCTTATCGGCGCGACGCTCGTCGCGGGTGTGGGCATCCTCGACGACCGCGGCCTGCTCCATCATCAAGTCAAACTCTTTGTGGGCATGCCGTTGGCAGCCGCAATCCTGCTGATCAGCGGAATTCGCGCGCAGGTTTTCAGCGTGCTGGTGGGCGGACGCGGCGGGGACCTCCTGGATGCCGCTCTTACCGTTCTTTGGGTCGTGGGGATTACCGCTTCCTTCAGCATCCTCGATCATATGGACGGCCTATGCGCAGGCATCGCGGCCATGGCCTCTGTTTTTTTCGCGATGCTCGCTTACCTGAACGGCCAGACGCTGGTTACCGTCCTGGCAGCCGCTATTCTCGGCGCGGCCACAGGATTTCTCCGTTGGAATTTCAAGCCCGCGAAGATCTTCATGGGCGATGGCGGCGCCATGTTTCTCGGTTATCTGATGGCTACGCTGGCATTAAAACTGCGCCTAGAGAACGCCAGTCATCTCTCCGCGTGGCTTGCCCCGGTTCTAATCCTCGGCGTGACGATTTTCGACACGACACTGGTCACGATTTCCCGCTCGCGCCGCGGACTGCTGCCCTTCGCCACGCCCGGCAAGGATCACGCCGCTCACCGCCTTTCGAATCTTGGCCTTGGACACCGCGGGGCCGTCTTGGCGCTGTATCTGCTTGGCGTCATCGGCGGCGGCGCAGCCGTGCTCGTCAGCTATCTTTCGACGGGGGCGGCTTTCTGGGTTGCGGCTCTGACCCTCTGCATTATTCTTGCGGGGGTTGTGTATCTTGAGCGCGCGCCCTATGAACGCCAAACCGGCAAGACTTCTCCCGCCGCCTAAGAAAACTGTTCATTTCAAAAAGGCATGCTACTCGCGGCCTGGATCTCTGCGCAAGTTGGCCCCCGGTAATGGATTCGTTATACTTACTCTGCGCCCGCTGACCCACACCTTGAGCAGACCCGCACGGGTCGAGCGGGAAGAAGGTAAATTTTCTGGCGTGTTACCTTGATAGAGTAAAGGTCTCGGTGAACGCGCGTTTTTGGAAAGCACGGAAACTGTGGAAAACACGGAAGCACAGCCTCTGTCCGGACGGGGCGACCGCGAGGTTATTGTTGTTGGAGGCTCCGCCGCAGGGCTCTTTACCGCTGCTAGCGTGGCACGCGGTGGCCGACGCGTGCGAGTGCTGGAATCAAAGCCGCAATTCGAGCCTGCACCCCGGACGCTGATTGTGACGGATCAATTCCGCACCCAAATGGGAGACGTCGCCCGGGAAAGCATCATCAACGAGATTCGCCGCTTTGAACTATTCACGGACGGCCGCTCGGCGCAGGTTGCGCTGGCCAAGCCCGATCTCATCATTGAGCGCTCGCGCCTGATTGCGGCGCTGGCCCGCGACGCTCAACAAGCCGGCGCAACGCTATCGTTCGATACGCGTTTCCTGGGAATCGGCCCCAATGCGCGCGGCTTACGGCTCGAAGTCGACTCCGGCGGCAAGCGCGAGGAGCGGCACGCGGACAGCGTGGTTGGCGCGGACGGCGCCGCCAGCCGCGTGGCGCGTGCTTCCGGCTGGCCCGCCGTTGAAACAGTACCGCTCGTTCAAGCCATCGTGCGTCTGCCGAAAGACTGCCCTCCCGATACCACCCGCGTCTGGTTCGTGCCGGATGACACGCCCTACTTCTACTGGTTGATCCCCGAATCGCCGGAACGCGCCGCGCTCGGCGTGATCGGCGAGCACGGCAGCGACACGAAACGCTGCTTCGAACGCTTCCTCGAAAAGAAGCATCTCGAGCCGCTCGAATGGCAAGGCGCGCGCATCCCGGTCTACCGCAGATGGGTGCCGGTGCGCCGGCAAATTGGCAATGGCGAAGTTTATCTGGTGGGTGACGCGGCGGCCCAGGTCAAAGTTTCGACCGTCGGTGGAATCGTTACCGGTTTTCGCGGCGCGCTCGGTGTCTCCCAGGCTCTTTTGCAAAATGGCAAGAGCCGCGAACTTACCGCCCTGCGGCGTGAATTGGGCACCCACTGGCTGATCCGCCGTGCGCTCCACAACTTTGCGCAAAAGGACTATTCGCAGTTGGTGGATCTCCTGGATGCTTCGACGCGGCAATCGCTCGGCGAAATCAACCGCGATGAGTCCACTCGCTTATTATGGAACGTGGTCCGCCGCCAGCCTCGCTTGGTGCTTCTGGGTCTGCGCGGTTTGCTGATGGGAAAAGCAGTGAGAAGTTAGCTCCTTAGTTCCTAGTCGGCGCTTCGAGTCCTCCAAAACGTAAACCAAAGGAAGCCGGCGCTGATGGCAACAACCTTCGATGAAACGCTTTGCTCCTCGAATCGATTCATTCACAATGAGCGATTAAGGTCTCGCTTCGTATAGGGCCCTGCCCTGCGAAGCTCGTCATGGGAGGGTTTGTCTTGCGTCTTTCCGTCATCGGTTGTGGATACGTCGGCCTGGTCACCGGAGCTTGTCTTGCCGAAGCAGGTCACGAGGTAGTCTGCACGGACATCGATCGCGAGCGCATCGCCAAACTCAATGCCGGCGGCGTTCCGATCTATGAACATCATCTCGACCAGATTCTCGCGTCCGCTCACAAAGCCGGACGGATCTCTTATACCGCTGACGCCGCTGAAGCTATCCGCGCCGGAGACGCCATCTTCATCTGCGTGGGAACCCCGCCGAAGGATTCCGGCGAAGCCGACCTCTCCGCCATTGACAACGTGGCCCGGCAAATCGCCGCCGAAGCAAAAACGTCCAAGCTCGTCATCGAAAAGAGTACCGTCCCTGCGCGCACCGGTCTCGAACTCAGCCGCGCCCTCTCCGCCTATTCCAAAATCAGCAGTGTGAAACACCGAGTGGCCTCCAATCCCGAATTCCTTCGCGAAGGCACCGCCGTCGCTGATTTTTTTCACCCTGACCGGATTGTTGTCGGTGTCGAGGATCCCTCTTCCGCCGCGGAACTCCGCGAGATCTACCGCCCGATTCTCGAGCGCAGTTTTCGCTGCCCCGTGCACAATGGAGCGTGTCCCCCGGGGCGCAAAGCCGAATTTCTCGTCACTACCATTAACAGCGCCGAACTCATCAAACACGCTTCGAACTCTTTTCTCGCGCTGAAAATCAGCTACGCCAACGTCATCGCCGATCTCTGTGAAAAAATCGGCGCCAACGTCGAGGAAGTTACGCACGCCATGGGACTCGACGCGCGCATCGGCGGACAATTCCTAAAGGCCGGACTCGGCTACGGAGGTTTCTGTTTCCCCAAGGATGTGCAGGCTTTCATTCACCTGTCTTCCAAGGTTGGGGTGGACTTCGACATTCTGAAAGCCACCGAACGCGTCAACAAGCAGCGCATCGACCGCTTTTTTGAAAAAATTCACCAGGCTTTATGGGTCGTGAAAGGCAAGCGCGTCGCGGTGCTCGGACTGGCCTTCAAAGCCAACACCGACGATATCCGTTTTGCTCCTGCTCTCGAAGTCGTCAGGCGTTTGCTCGAAGAAGGCGCGTCCGTGCATGCCACTGATCCCGAAGGTATGCCACGCACCAAGACCCTCTTTCCGCAAGTGCATTATCACGACGACGCCTACCAGGCGTTGCAAGACGCCGACGCGGCGCTGGTTTGCACCGAATGGGACGTCTTCCGCAGACTCGATTGGGATCGCGCCGGAAAAGTCATGGCCCGCAAACTAGTCATCGACGGCCGCAACCTCTACACCCCCCAAGCCATGCGCGAAAAAGGTTTCGAGTACTATTCCTTTGGGCGCGAATAGTTATAGCTCAAATCCACTCTTTGACCCTTTGTTCTAACCGTATCCCCTTTTCCTCATTTCCTCTTATAAATCTCTTTGAAATACGCCAGCGTCATCTTCAATCCATCTTCCAATCCCACCTTGGGCTCCCACTTCAGTATCCGCCTCGCTTTAGAAATGTCCGGACACCGCCGTTTCGGGTCGTCTTGTGGCAGCGGCTCAAAAACAATGGACGGCGCATTCTCAAAATGTTTGCGGATGCGCTCGGCGAACTCCAGAATCGTAATCTCCTGCGGGTTCCCGACGTTTGTCGGCAGATGCTCGTTCGACATCATCAGCCTGTAAATCCCTTCGATCAGGTCCGCGACGTAACAGAAGCTGCGCGTCTGCTTTCCATCCCCGTAAATTGTCAACGGCTTGCTGCTTAGCGCCTGGTACACAAAATTAGGCAGCGCCCGCCCATCATTCAACCGCATCCTCGGCCCGTAAGTATTAAAAATCCGCACGATGTGCGTGTCCACCTTGTGATATCGGTGATACGCCATGGTCATCGCTTCGGAAAAACGCTTCGCCTCGTCATAAACGCCACGAGGCCCGATCGGATTGACATGTCCCCAGTATTCTTCGTACTGCGGAGAAACTTCCGGATCGCCGTAGCATTCGCTCGTGGAAGCCAGAAAGAATTTCGCTTTCTTCGCCAGCGCCAGGTCCAGCGCGTTCTTCGTGCCAACAGAACCCACCATCATCGTCTCTATCGGGTGCTTCAAATAATCGGGCGGGCTCGCCGGCGAAGCAAAGTGCAGCACGTAACCTACTCTTCCCGCTACCTTTAGCGGCTTGCTCACGTCCGCCTTCTGGAACTTGAACTTTTTATTCTTCGCCAGGTGGCTCAGATTCCCCTTCGCGCCGGTAATGAAATTGTCCACGGCCAGCACGTCCCATCCTTCGGCGAGCAGCCTGTCGCAAAGATGCGACCCCAGAAATCCCGCTCCGCCCGTCACCACCGCCCGCATGCACCCTCCTCGAAAAATCAGTCCGCCAGTGTACCGTGCCCGCTTGGGAACATCCAAACATCTGAATTTCTGGAAGCAAGTCAATCTAGATTCGAGCTTTTCAGGTTATTGACCCAGGAATTGCGCCAACCCGCGAAGGTGCGCAGTACAGTTATTTTGCCGATGGGCAAACGGATCTGCTGTTGAGGTATGACACCTTGAGTCCCCTGTGGTGTCACGGTGTGCTGCTGACGGCCTTGATTTTCGGAAAGTAGAGCCACAGATGGCCGCCGTAATCATCCTCGCCGAACACGATTTCACCATCGGGACCCGTGACCGCGTCGCCGAACTGGTACCCATAGCGGCGCCGCTCAAGAACAGAAGCAGCGACCCCGAGATTGTTGACGCTGCCCGAGACCGTGTCGCAGCAGAACAGGTTCGCCATCTCCTCTCCGCAGAAGCCAAAGAGCCTGCCGTCAGGCACCACCGCCATCGGTCCGACTGGCGCAAGATGCGCTTTTCCGAGTGCACGGAAGCCTTTTTCCTCGTCCAAAGAGAACAGCTGCCCAGCAGCATCGACCGTAAACAGTGCGCCACTATGGCGATTGCGAGCCCACCGAAGCGGGCCAATCCACTCACCATCAGGAAGATGCACGGTGGCACGGTGGATGTGTCCAGAAGCAACATCGAAGCGCCAAAGCCGCGAGCTCTCATCCTGTCCGAAGACTCCAGCACGGCCCATGGCCAGATGGCCGAGACCCGGCGCCTCCCCCACAACAGTAATCACCCCCGACTCAACATCCACTGTAAACAAGTGACGCGTGGTTACGCCGGCAACGATCTTTCCCGGCGGGACAGAAATTGCGTGAACCACGGGCTCTCCCGGAACGCATTCGCCGAGGTCTTTGAGAACCGGTTCCTCGAGGCCCCACTCCTGAATCCAGTCCTCCGCGAGATCCAGGTGTGGAATGGCCACGGCGCGGCCACCCTGAGGCCCGTTCACGAAAGCGATCACGCGGGATGAACCGCAACAAATGGCTTCCGTCCTTGTCGAACCGGGGACCGCTCCGGCATCCAACACAATCCCCGTGAGCCCGTGGAATGCCGCTCCAAAAAGGTGCGCCTGGCGTCCGCTTGTTCCACCGTAGACGTGTCCTTCGGAGTTGATGTCGAGCGCGGTGATGCGGCTCTCATCGTGGGGAATCGGCGTAGTCATGCCCGGCAGGCACGTGGGAAATGCCACCATGGTGCCCTCGCGGACAAATTGGTGCGCGAGTTCGTTCAGATAAGCCTTGATCTCCGGCGACTTCGGATCGAATCTCGATTTCGTCTGCATCGTGGTCGTCCTTAGCCCCACATCCGGATAGGAAGGTGCGCGTTTCTCCGTTTCCGGTCGGCCGGCATCGAGACTTTGAAGATGCCGGAGGGGTGATTTCCAACGTGGCCGAAGAAGAGATCGCCGTTGTGGTCCACAGCGCCTCGGGAGACATAGTGCGCCATGCCCGTGGGATGCTCGAGTCGAGCGACTTCCTCTCGCTTGAGGGTCTGCGGATCGAGGCGCCAGACCACGCCCTCATTCTGTTTCCGTGATTCGGGCGTCGGGTTATATTTGGAATCGCGCCAGCGCGAGGCCACGTGATAGAGGTTGCCGTCGCCCCCGAACGTCAGCCCGCCGCAGTGGTCCCGGTACATGTCAATTGGGAAACTGGTGTCCCGAAGCTGCGTGGCCGGCCCGAGGTCCTCAACTCGCGGCCACTCGCCCTCGTTCGGCCAGATACGCATCAGGCGCGGGTTCGGACACCAGGTGGAAGCGTAGACGCATTCGCCGTCGGGCGAGGGCGCCACGTCATAAAACACGCTGTGCCAGCCGGTTTGATAGTTCAGGTCATGCGCCAGCAGACCGGGAGAGATTTCCAGGCGGTCCGTCTCAGGTGTGTAACGCACGAGACGTCCGTAGTCACTACTGGTCCATACGCGATGCCGCTTGTCGAGGAACAGGGCCTGAGGATTGATGGAGCTAATGCGGCCAACGTCGCGTCGCTTGCGGGTTCGGAGATCATAGATGATGAAATGATCGCGCGGGTAGCTCATGGCGTAGAGCAAGCCGCGCTCTTCATCGTGCAGCAGGCAGCGGCAGCCTTCCTTCGGGATAAGCGTGTCCCACCAGAGAACGCGGTCGGTGCGGGTATCGAAAGCGAGCAGCGCTGAACCGCGAAAACAACGCTTCTTGTCGTGCCAGGAATACCACGGCGAATAAACGGGCAGGTCGATGGGCGGGCCTGAAAGATGTGTCGCCATGTACAGTACGCCATCGTGCATCGAGGGCGCGAAGCTGTAATGGATCTTGCACTGCGAAGCACGGCCTGAGTCGCCGGGATCTTCCACCTTTTCAGCGAGGTTGAAGAGGTAGTCGAGGTCATCGCGCTGTTCGTTGTAGCGGACAGGCTTGACTGCGCCCCCCGGCACGGTCTCCGCGCAAGCAGCCGCATAGATCCGGCCGTCGGGCCCGACGGAGAGCGACCAACAGGTGTCCGAGTCAGGATGACCTGTAAATGGGTACCACTTAACGGGATACGGCGTTTCGCCGAGCGCCCTGGCTCCAGGTGCCAGAGGGCCAGCTTCAGTCTCCGGCCGATTAGCTTCAGCTCCAAGCGAGGGCGCGAGGCCTGCCGCCAACACTCCGCCGCCAACCTTCATAAAGGTACGGCGGTCAATTTCCGGTCGTGAACTCATCGATCTCCTTCCGAGCGACGCTTGCGAGCCACGCGTGCGGTCCGTCTTGCCAAGAGTCCGAAATTTTCGATGGAACCGCTGTCCCGCGCATCGTACGCTTCCCCTGTCCTCGACGCAACGAACTTGCCGGTAGCAAGAATCATGAGCGGCTCGCATCGTAAATTGGCGGCCGAGGGGCGTCGATTGACCGCGTCGACGGGGCGGGATAGCATGCGCCGGTTCCCCAATGGCAAGCCCGGACAATCGCATTGTGGTTTCTCGGCTGCGCTTGCGCGCCTTGCGGGTTCTTTTCGCCTCAGTTGGTGCCGGACTGGTTCTGGCCCTTGTGATTTTCATCGGTGTCGGCCGTTGGCTGGTGGTGGAGGATCCCCTGGAAAAAGCCAGGGGGATTGTGGTGCTCAGCGGAGCGATGCCGGTGCGGGCCATCGAAGCCGCGAAACTCTACCGCGAAGGGTACGCACCGGAAGTCTGGCTTACCCACTCCACGGAGCCTGCCGAAACTCTGGGACAGATGGGCATTCCCTTCGCGGGCGAGGATCATTACGACGCTCTTGTTTTGATTCACGAAGGTGTGCCGGCGGGAGCGATTCACGTCCTCGAACCACCCATTGTGAATACCACCGACGAAATCAGAGTCGCGGCTTCCGCCCTTGCGCGAGGAAAGGGCGAGGCCGTGATTTTCGTCACGACAAAAGCCCACACACGCCGCGTTCGCTTGCTTTGGCGCAGGCTCGCCTCCGGCCAGGGCCGGGCCATTGTCCGCGCCGCTTCCCGCGATCCTTTCGATCCGCGGCACTGGTGGCGAAGCACGAGCGATGCTCTCGATGTGGTGCGCGAAGTCTTGGGCCTCTTGAACGCCTGGGCGGGCCTGCCCTTGCATCCAGCGCGATGATTTTTGATTTTGGAGGGAGATTCGTCCCGGCCTTGCCCTCCGAGCCATGGCCGCAAAAAGGAAAGCAGGAGACGTGCTGCCGCACGCGAAAGGAAAAATTTCAGAAAAAGAAAAAGCGTTTGCGGCGTGGCGCGGGCAATTCATCCTCAAGGTCGGGAACGTGTGGCAGTTGCCGCCCCTCGAAGGCGGCGAGTGGATTATCGTGAAACAGCGCACGCGCTTTCTCTTCGCCAAACCGGTCGACAACCACGTTGTACGCAGCTTGCAGGCGAAGTGGGCGGGATCGCGTATTGTGCGCGTCGCTGGCCACGAAATGAATGAGTCCCTCAGCGATCCACCGCAGCGCATCCTGCTGGGAACCGGCGCCGAAACCGCCGCTCAGCGCGCCTCCGGTCACTTGGGCGAAGCATCCCTGGCGTATCCATTTTTTCAGGCGCTCCGGCCGCGAACGCAAAATCGCATTGCGCTCCGGGTGGGTGATCACCGGCTGCACGCCGGCGAGCTGAATCACATGCAACGCCTGGTCCATCGAGGGCGGGATCGAAAACTCGTTGAATTCAACAAGCAGGAAATCGCGTTGATTGATGCAATACTGCCGGGCGTCCTTTCGCAAGGATTCGAGATTCTCCGGGTTGAGGTGAAAATCGCAGCCGGTGGCAATTTTCAGCCGCTCGCCGGCCTTTGTTTGCAACTCATCGCGAAGCCGACGCACGCGGGCAAAATCGAAAAAATATTTGCTGTTGGAGTGCGGCGTAGCAACAACGTGAGTGATCCCATCGGCAATCGCCGATTCCGCCATTGCAGTGGATTCCTCCATTGTGGCTGCGCCATCATCGAGGCCCGGCAGAATGTGGCAGTGCAAATCCACCATTGGATCAAACGCCCCCTAGCGCCACCACGCATCCAGGGCCTGCCATGCGCCAAGCAAGACCAGTATCCCGGCAAAAACCTGCCGCATGCTTCGCGGCTTGATCTTCTTCGCCAGCATTCCCCCGGCGATGCCGCCCAAAAACACTCCCGGAATCAAGAGCAACCCGGTTTTCCACGACACGAATCCGTCCTTCGAATACGCCATCAGTGCCAGCACTCCGGTGGGTGGAATCAGCGCAACCAAGGAGGTCCCCTGCGCACGATGCTGGCTGAACGCAAACAGCAGCCCCAGCAAAGGCACAAGAAGTACGCCGCCGCCAATCCCGAACATTCCGGACGCGATTCCGCACACACACGCGATCGCGAAGATGCCCGCGCTGCGGCCCACCGATTCAGGCACGAACTTCTCCTCGCCGCTGCCGGCCACGTTCGTGTCTCTCTGCGTCTTTCGCCAAAGCAGAAATCCAGACAATATCAGGAAGCAGCCGAACAATCCTTTCAAATTCCGGGATGGCATAGGTAATGCGATCAAGCTCCCCGCATAACCGCCGAATAGCATCCCGAGAGCGCACAGAATCCCGCCATGCAAGTCTACCTGGCCCTGCTTCCAGTACTCGCGCAGAGCTCCCAGCCCGATAGGTGGCAACAAAATGAAAAGTGAAGTGCCTTGGGCCAGGTGCTGGTCCATATGCAGCAAATAAACCATCGCCGGCACCAGAACGACGCCGCCGCCGATGCCTAGGAGGCCGACCAGCACACCAACGCAGAGTCCGAGCAGAAGGATGACGAATGTCATGGCGAGCGGAGCACGCTGGGCGTATTGCCCCAACAGTTTGCATCAAGCCCTTCCATTTTCCTCTCTCCGGGCTCTGGCGGCAACCTCCGATCAAATTTGCAACACTTGAAAATGCGCCTCTTTTTTTGTTTGCGCGGAACCTGCTATATTTACATGTCTTTGTCACGTCGGCCGGTGGCCTGCTGGCGGCTCTGCAGCAGCCCGCAACGCGGCATCCCCGAAAACGTGAATCTCTTGGCTCCGGCCAGGCCGGGTCAGAAATAAAGAGGAGTGCGACGGAACTCATGCCACTTGACCGTAGACCTGAGTTTTTCAAAGGCGCCCAGCTCAAGGTGGGAATCATTGGCTGCGGCTACGTGGGATTGCCGCTGGCGTTGCGCTTCGCCGAAGCAGGGCACAAAGTCACGGGGTTTGATACCGATCCCCGCAAGGTGTCCATGCTCAATGCCGGGAAGTCCTACATCGAGCACATTCCTCAGAATAAGATCCAGCAGTTCGTCAACAGCAGGCACTTCAGCGCGACCAATGATTTCGCGAAGCTGAAGGAAGCCGACGCCATCCTTATCTGCGTTCCCACGCCGCTCGATGAGCGCCGCGAACCCGATCTGACCTACGTCGAGCAGACCGCCATTTCGATTTATCCGCATCTGCAAAGAGGACAGCTGGTAGTTCTCGAATCGACGACTTATCCGGGTACGACCGAGGAGCTGGTTCTTCCCATCCTGGAGAAGAGCGGTTTGCGTTGCCCGATTGCGACCGGTCAGGAAAACGAAAATATCGCCTGCGATTTTTACCTGGCGTTTTCTCCGGAGCGCGAAGATCCGGGAAACAAGCAGTATGGACTGGCGCAGATTCCCAAGGTTGTCGGCGGATTGAACCCGCCAAGCGGCCGCGCCGCGCAATCACTCTACACGCAAGTCGTCGCGAGAGTGGTGCCGGTGAGCTCGACGCGCGCCGCGGAAATGGCGAAGCTGCTCGAGAACATTTTTCGCTGCGTGAACATCGCGCTCGTCAACGAACTCAAACAGCTCAGCCTGCGCATGAACATTGACATTTGGGAAGTGATCGATGCGGCGGCCACGAAACCGTTCGGGTTCATGCCGTTTTACCCGGGCCCGGGCTTGGGAGGCCACTGCATCCCGGTGGACCCGTATTATCTTTCGTGGAAAGCCCGCGAGTATGATTTCGCCACGCGCTTCATCGAGCTCGCCGGCGAAGTCAACGCTGCCATGCCGTACCACGTGGTCGATGCGGTTGCCAATTCGCTGAACGATCATAAGAAGAGCCTGAAAGGCTCCAAAGTTCTGGTGCTCGGCGTGGCCTACAAGAAGGACGTGGACGATCTACGGGAATCGCCGACGCTGAAAATCATGCAGTTGCTCCAGCAGCGCGGTGCGGTTCTCGATTACAACGACCCCTATTTCCCGCAGCTCCACAAGATGCGGCACTATAATTACGAAAACATGAAGTCCGTGCCGCTCAATCCGCAGACGCTCGGAAGCTATGACGCCGTAGTTATCGCAACGGATCACACGAGCTATGACTATGGGGCGATCGCCGATGCCGCAAAACTGGTCATCGATACGCGCAACGCCACGCGCCGCGTGATGCGCCATCGCGAAAAAATCGTCCTCTGCTAGGCAGTGATGACCCCGCCCGCACCTTGAAACCCAATAACGCCGGGCATGAAAGCCAGCACTGCACGGATGACTAGGGTCAGCCGAGGGCGTGTGTGAGAACGCCAGCGAGAGTGCCGAGGGCCACGACAGTGGCGTAGGCCCCAGCCGCTACTTTCCAGGAAATGGTCTTACCGACAACGGAAAGCGAAAAGACGCTGATGATACCGAGGGTGCAAAGAATCGTCACGACGTAAGGGAGTGGGACACCTTTGGTCATGGCAATGTAGGCGATGGCCACGTCAAAGGCCATCGGGACAGGAAGGAACGCTCCGACAAGAGCGACGAGAATGATGCCGCCGACGGTGGCTTGCGCGATGAGCGCCTGGGGCGGAAGAAGCTCAATGACGAGAGCGCCGAGGACAGCAGCGAGAATCATCAGCGGGAAGGCGACACGGAAGACGTACCAGAAACTCCTGCCGAAAGAACGAGCAGTGGAAACGAGCGCTTGCGTCCAGGTCTCCGAAGCTGGGATTTCGATGGGGGAAGCAACCGCGGGGGAAGAGTCCTCTTGACGTGAAGCTACAGCGGGCGCAAAGACGAAAATGAGGAAAAGAACCGTGGCGAGCTTGAGCAAAGCGACCGGCGCGGGGAAAAGCGCAAAGGTCATGGCAAGGACAACGACGTTGAGTGCGGGAGAGGCAAACATGGCGGCGAGAACGGATTCGGTGCTCATTCCCGAAGCGTACAGTCCGCGCGCGATAGGAGCGATGCAGTTTGTACACACGGCCAGGGGGACGCCGGCGGCTGCCCCGAAAAACGTATTTAGATAGCGCGAGCCGGTGCGACGGCGGCGGATCGTAGAAAGAAAAGTAAGCGCGGCAGGACCAAAAAGGAAAGAAAAGGTCATACCAATGCGGTTGGCGTCGAGCCAATTGACGGTAGTGCGCCAGACCCGGGCGGCGAGAGGCATGGTGCGATCCACCCGGTAAACAGTCCCAAAGGTGAGAGCGCCAGCGGCCTTGACTTGCGTGCCGGCGTGGTAGCGCTTGAGCAAAGCCGGGTAGCGAGAATCCACCCAGAAAATACCAGCGATGGCGACCATCAGAATGACGGCGAGCGTGCGGCTGCGCCACGCGTTGGTGGTGACGATGGACAGCTGCAGGTTGAGAGCAGAAGCTTGAACGGACATGAGAGGCCCCCTCGTCGCCAGAGTGGATGGCGAATCGCCGGAATTCCGCGGACTCTACAAGGACTGCGCAGGTGAGGGAATAGTGCAAAAGCACTAGATGGAAGATTCAAGGCTGCAACCGGCCGAGCGACCCGCCTTCGCGGCAGAGTCAGGTAAACGCCAGACGGTCCCTACTACGGCTCGGTGAAGAGGTTCGTAGTCGATAGCCGGGACCTTGACAACCGTACTTGAAAGGCGCATTTTTCCCCGCTTCTTCTGCATGAACCAAAACATTAAGCCGAGTCAGGCGACGTGGACGGCAAGAAGTGCCTAGCTTGTGAGAGACCGGCGTCGGGGCAGGCCGCCAGAGCTCGCTGTTTTCAATATGCCGACCACGTGCCCGGCGTGGCGAGTTCGATTAAATGGCGATCCGGGTCTCGAAAGTAGAGGCTCAAGCCGCCTGCTTCCCACTTGCGTTTCTCCTCGACTGCGATCCCTCTCTTTTGGAGCAACGATTCCCAGTTGGCCAATTCCGCAGTTGGGATTGCGAACGCGAGGTGTAGTTCGCCGTCCCCGTCGTGTGGCGATGAAATCGCGCGCGAGGCTCCCTTTTTGAACAGCAGCAGTACCTGGCGTGTCCCTGCCTGCATTGCGCAACCGCGCTCACCGAACTCGCTGATGACAGAGAATCCAAAAGTCTCCTGATAGAAGCGCACGGAGCGAGGCACATCGCTCACGTACAAAGAGGATTCAAGGATGCCATCAGTTTTGGGGCGCATCGAGTCCTCCGGCTGGTTATCTGACGGTATCAGATTCCAGCGCGAGGCATTCGGCTGAGGTCAAGGTGAAATGACCCGTGGCGGGCGCGAAAAAGAGAGCGTCAGCCGGGATTCCGCTCGCACGTTTTCGAGCATATGGAATTTCTTACTTGGATTTCAGAAGTTCGACGCGGGCGGTGGCGAAGGGCATGACTGCTTCAAGGAGGACTGGGGTGCGCGCGGAGTTATTGGCCACGTACAGAGTGAAGGAGGCGTCCTTCATCTCCACGCCGGCGTCGAAAACGCGAATGCCGATCTTTGAGGCCGTGTAGTTCCCTGCCGGCACGGTCACCTTTTCGGAAGCCGGTCCGATTCTCGCGCGAACATCATACAGCTTGTGGCCGTCATAGACGGGGCTGTGCACTTCGGGCGTTTTTGTCCAATCCACGTTTCGCAAATACTGCATCAGGCCGAGGGGATCGCGTGTGCCGGGCAGGACACGCGCCTGGGCCGCACCCGGTGACGCAGGTTCCTTGCCCGTGGCGGTCATACGTTGAACGGATTCCACTTTCTGCCCGCGTTCGTTCAGGTGCATCTCATACTGCAAACTTGCCAACGTCACCGCGTCGCTGTAGGAATCGAACTGATCGTCAAGCTCGAAAACCATGCGCAGCGGATTCTGCGTGTGAGCAAACGCCTGCAGATGCCAAGTGCTCTTTCCCAAGAAATTGCCCCGCCCGGCAACCTGCAGCCGGAGGCTTGCGACGTTGTTGAGCTCGGAAACGTTAGCGCTGTATTCTAGAACCTCGCCAGCCCGAAGAGGCACTCCTGTGTCAGCGGGAGGCGCGGCCTTCCTTGGATCGGCCGGCAAAGTTGACTTTGCTGCCGCAGCGCTGGTGGCTTTTTCAGGTCGCGGCGCGTCGCGGAAACCGGGCGGCTCCGGGGATACGACCTCCGGGATGGGTTGTTCCCCGCGGGCGCGCAACCAGTAAAACGCTCCTAAGGCGCAGCTCAACACGGCCAGCGCTCCAATGCCAACTGTGGTCCTGAGACTCATGCTCTTTGTGTGACGCTCGCTGGAATCAACCGTTTGCCCACGGTGCTTCCGTCGTACAATATTCTTCCGTCCGCGGAAATCACCCGGCTGGGTTTGCCGGCTGGCCGCGAACTACGAGCGTATCAAAACGGGGGCCAGCCGTCTTTCCCTGGCCCGCGTCATATGCTGCGGTGGCAACTTGCAATTGGCCGACGCGACCCTCGGCCGGATGGCGGCCGCAAATGCTAGGAGGATTTCCTGAATGCGCTACCTCGTCACGGGCGGCGCCGGCTTCATCGGCTCAAACACGGTGGACGAACTCGTTCGCCGCGGTCATAGCGTCGTCGTGCTCGACGACCTCTCTTCCGGTAAGGAAGATAATCTAGCGGAAATCCGCAACAAGATCACCATCATCAAGGGGAGCATCACGGACATAGAGGTCGTGCGGAAAGCCATGCACGAGGCGGAATACGTGCTGCATCTTGCCGCGCGCACGTCCGTGCCGCGTTCGGTCAAGGATCCCATCGAGACGAACAAGATCAACATCGACGGCACGCTGAACGTTTTGGTCGCCGCAAAAGAGCTGAAGGTCAAGCGCGTGGTCTTCGCAGCTTCGTCTTCGGCCTACGGGGAGACGCCTACCCTGCCGAAGGTCGAAACCATGCAGCCGGAGCCCATCTCGCCCTACGGCGTCACCAAGTACGTGGGCGAGCTTTATGGCCAGACCTTTGGGCGGTGTTACGGCCTGGAAAACGTGGCGCTCCGTTATTTCAATATTTTTGGGCCGCGCCAGGATCCGGGTTCGCCTTATTCCGGGGTGCTTGCCAAATTTTGCGCGGCATTTCTGGAAGATTCACAGCCCGTTGTTTTTGGGGATGGTGAGCAGACGCGCGACTTCACCTACGTCGACAATGCGGTTCAGGCCAATCTACTGGCCTGCGAGGCGCCCAATGTTTCCGGGAAAGTTTTCAACGTCGGCGTGGGCGGACGCGTTTCACTCAATGAGGTGCTGCGCGAGCTAGGAAGAATTACGGGCAAGACACTCGAAACAAAATACGAGCCGCCGCGCGATGGAGACATCCGCGACTCCCAGGCGGACATTTCGCAGGCGCGCGAATTTCTGGGATATGAGCCGAACGTTGCGTTCGAGGAAGGCCTGGCGCGCACGTTTGAGTGGTATCGGGAGACGCAGGCGAAGGCAGCGACGAAGACGGAGAAGTGAGTGGTAACTGGTGACGCGCTGGGCGCCTGGCGCGCATCACCTCCAGTTCAATATGTTTGCGCTAGCCGGGGTGCAACATGCTGCACCCTACAAGCGGAACGCTAGAAGCTATGGTTGAGCGGTTTTGCCGTAGCTTAGCGGCTCGCCGGATTTGGGGACGTCGTAGTTGTTCCAAAACCACAACGGCTCAAGTTTCTTTTGTTCCGGCCACACCTGATTGAGGGTGTCTCCTTCGAACAGTTCCCCGTTCTTCATCACCCAATGAATCGTATTCGTGTTGTGGATATCGTCGAGTGGGCTCTTGTCCATGATTACCAAATCCGCCAGCTTGCCGGGCTCAATCGAGCCGAGGTCCGCGGGCCTGCCAACAATTTTTGAACCATTTACGGTAGCGCAGCGAATGACTTCAAGCGGGGTCATGCCGCCGCTGGCCAGCATCCACATTTCCCAGTGATAGCCGATGCCCTGCATCTCGCCGTGGCTGCCAACGCCGACGAGGCCGCCCGCGCGCACTAGCTTAGCCATCTGCGCCGCAAGTTTTGGAAACTCATATTCGTCCTTGCGGAACCATCCTTGTCTCCGTTTGGTTCTCTGGTCGATGACGCGGTGCGGCATGAAGTGATTTAGCTTTGCATTGTCGTGGACTTCGCTATTCTCAAACCAGTAGTCCTCGCCGAAGGGGCCCCCATAGTTCACAATGAGGGTTGGTGTTTCGGCGATCCCAGATTTCGCAAACATCTGGATTACATCGTTGTACAGCGGAGCGATGGGGAGGGTGTGTTCGTTGCCGTGGAAGCCGTCGATAACATGCGTGAGATTGAGTTTGAGGTCCAGCGCGCCTTCGGTCGTCGGCATCATCTCCAGTTCTTTTGAGGCTTGCACCATATACTGGCGCTGCTTGCGATTGCCCACCACGTAGCTCTTGATGTTGTGAGTGCCGTAATATTTTCTGTACTTGGTGAGCACACCTTTCACTTCCTCGGCAGACTGGAAGTTGTTGTCGGAAAAAACGCCGGGCCCGGTCGAGAAGGCGCGCTGGCCGAGAATATCGCCGCTATCCACGAGATCCTGGTAGGCAAACATGTCGTTGGTACCGGTCTGCACGTCGAGACCAGCGGTGACACCGTACGCGAGGTTCGCAAGGAAGGACCAATTCTGGGTATCCAGGATGCCGCGCCGGATTTCAGTCCAGTGCGCGTGGGTGTCAACAAAGCCCGGGACAACCGTCTTGCCGGCAACGTCAAACACTCTGGCGCCGGCAGGGACGCTCCCCTTTGCACCCACGCTCTTGATGCGGTTGTTCTCGATGAGGATATCGGCGTTCTTCAGTACTTCGTCGCCTCTCATTGTCACCACGGTCGCGCCGCGCAGCAGGATCGTGCCTTTCGGCGTTTTTCGCGGGAATTCCAGAGCGACCGCGATTTCCTGGACGTCCTTTTCCTGTTCCTTTAACTTCTTTTCTTCTTTTTTCTCGTCTTTGTTTTGATCCTTCTTTTCGTCTTTCTTGGCATCAGCCGTTTGCGAAGCGGCATCTTTCTTGTCCGCGTCCTTCTTGTCCAAGTCCTTGGCGTCAGTTGTTTTCTTGTCGTCGTCCTTTTTGTCGCCCTCTTTCTTTTCGTCCTTTGGCGGTTCGAAAGAGATGGCACTGAGCGGTTCGCGAAAAAGGCTCGCGCCCACAGCCCAGGTAATAGTTTTGCCGCCATCGGCCCATGCGAAATAGTCTGCGCCAATGTCCGTCAGCCGTTTTGCCGGAACGGCCGGTGTCGTGACATTGACGGTCGGCGGTTCCCCGCCCACGACTGGCATGGCGATGACGTAGAGCTGATTCATCACATGCGTGAGAACCCATTGCCCGTCGGGACTCGGAACGATATCATCCGCCGGAACCGGCTCCTCCGCGAAAAAGAGCCCTTGTCCCTTCACCACGAGGTGCGTGCGGCGGTCGGTGCCGTCGTAGCGCAAGGAAACCAGACCTTGCGGCGTGTAGACGTAAATACGATCTTTTTCAGTCGTGAAATGTGGCCCCCCAGCTCCGCGCGCGGGCAAAATCAAATTTGCGTCCCCGCCGTCCGCGGGAATCCAGATTAGGTCGGCGTTGCCGGTTTGTCCGCCGTCGAAGGTGCTGTTCTCGCGATCATAAGCGTTGCCGCGAAGCAGGACGATTTTCGTGCCGTCCGGCGACCATGCCGGATTGCTGTACACCGCAAACGACTTTGAGAGCCGCACCGGCATCCCGCCGGCCGCAGGGGTTTTCCAGAGCTGCCCGCCGTCGCTCGACCAAGTCACGTAAACAAGGAATTTCCCATCCGGAGACCAGGCCGGCTGAAATTCGCGTGCGTTTCCGGTGGTTAGCCGCTGGGGTTTGCCGCCCGGCAAGTCCATCATGTAAAGATGGGTCATGGCTGAAAACGCGAGCTTCTTGCCGTCAGGCGATTCCATTGGGTCCATGATCAGCCGCACTTTGACCGGCCCCTGCTCAACCGCCTGCGGGAAGTCCAGCTTGGGTCCCAGTTCTTGCGAGACCTGCACGGTGAAGGGAATTGTTTTTTCCGTTCCGGTGGCAAGATCGAGACGCTTGATCTTTCCATCCTGGTTGTAAACGATCTCTTTGCCGCCGGGCAGGAAGGCGTAGCCTGGAAAAACGTCACGGGTGAAGAGCGATTCCTGATCGTCGCGCGTGACGGGATATTTCAACCAGTGGTCTTCGCCGCTTTCGAGGTTGCGCAAACGCAGGCCGGACTCCGTCTCGTAACGCGTGACGTAGAGGACCTGCTTACCATCCGGTGACAGCAATGGGCGAAAGGCGCTTTTAATCTGGTGAATGAGGTCGTCTTCGTCACCGGTCTTGCGGTCGCGGCGAGCGATGTGCCAAGTGGGAAGCTGCTGGTTGTAGTACAGAGATCCCAGCTTCGCCGCATAATAAAGATACTTGCCGTCCGGAGAAGCTACCACACCCATGGCATTGGGGCGCCTGTTCCTTTCGAGGTTTGGGGTAGGCTTGGATTTGGTGATTTGCACGCCCGTGCCGCCGTCCATGTGGTACATCCAGATTTCACTGGAGCCAATTCCAAATTGCGCTTTCGAAACAAAAATGTACTTCCCGCCGGGGGCCCAGCTTGGTGAAGTGAAGTCGTTGTTGGGATCCTTCGAGACCTGCTTCACGCCGGTTCCATCCGGATGCATGATCCAGATGTTCTCGCTGCCTTCGCGGTCGGAAATGAAAGCGATCCATTGACCATCCGGAGAGAACTTCGGCTGGCTGTCAAAAGCCATGCCGCCGTCGATCAGCTTGGCCTGGCCGCCTTCAATGGGAAGCGTGTAGATATCTCCGACCAACTCGAATGCGATGGTCTTGCCGTCGGGCGAGACGTCCAGAGAAAGCCACGTGCCCTCATCAGTGGTAAATTCAACCTTTCGGTCGGACTTGAGTGGCAGACCTTTTTTCTCGTCTTTCTTTTCATCCTTCTTCTCGTCCTTCTTTTCTTCGTTCTTATCCTTTTCCTGCTCTGCGGCATCTTGCCGTTTTGCGCCGGCGTACAAGGTGGGTGCGCTTTCGAAAATAACTCCGAGGACCATTGCCAAAACAACGAACCACGCGGTCAGACCGCGCAGGCTGGGCTGCTTAGCGTTCATGCTGGATTTCCTCCGTACCTTATGTTGAAACTCTTGACCTGGGGATTACGGATCGGCCGCTGACGGCTGTCGCGCGTGCCGATTGACACACCCTTTTCTGCCTCTTAGACGTGAGCCGCGTGGAAGCGTCTCGGCCATACAAACTCCCAGAATTAGCGCTACTGATCCGAATCCTCTTCGCCGCCTCGCCCGCCGCGCGGCTGCGGCGGAGCCGGGACGATGTGCGGAATGCTAGCGTCGTTCATCTTTTTATTCAGCGCGGGAAGTTCTTCGTCCGCTATTTTTTTAACCTGCGCTGAAGCATCAGTGACCAGGGGTGTCAGTTCGGCGAGCTTTTCTTTTTGGTGTGCGCTGGGAGCGGCGGCAAAGCCATCGAGGTCATCCAAAAGGTTCTGGACTTGGTTGGGCAGCGGGTCGGGCTTCCATTCGAATGGAGGCCCGGCATTGCCCAGCCCTTGCTGTTCGCGGATGAACTTTTCGGCGACGGCGTCCACTCCTTTCTGAAGCTCATCGGCAGCCTTGACGATATCGTCGGGGATTTTCGTGGTGTTGGGTTTGCCCGCATCCTTTTTCCACTGCTCCCGAGCGGCCTTGAGCGCGGTTTGAATCCCTTCGATGGTTTTCCGGTCTTTGTCGGTGCTCTTGGCCATGGGATAGAGTTGGTTGATCATTTCGCGGCGCGCGGAACGGTCCGCGGCGGAAATCACGATGCGCGTGTCATCTTCGACCATTACTTTTTGCGTGGCTTCCTTGTCGCCGGCCTTGATCTTGATGGTGTATTCGCCCGGCTCGACAAATGGCCCACGCGGGCCGAATCCATAGCCCGCCGCAATGGCTTCGAGTTGTTGGGGCGTCGGCTCGGCCGGCGGATCGGAACGCAAATCCCAGTTGGTGCGGTTGACGCCGGCGGCGCCCGGGCCGTCCAGTTCGCGAATCACCTTGCCATCTTTGTCCAGCACGGTGATTTTTATTTTGCCTTCCTTTTTTTCGGCGGCATCGCCTTTGGCGTCAGGCTTGGGCTTCTCTTCGGCCGCGTCTTTTTTGTCCTTCTCGTCCTTGTCTTTCTTTGGCGCTTCAGGGGGGACGGCATCCTTCAAGTAGTAACTCAAAATCGCGCCAAAGGGCGGATTCTTAGCGGTGAACATCTTCTGGCCGGCGCTCCAACGGCGGTTGCGGAGATGCCAGGTGATGGCCGGCCGCGGCGGAAAGAAAGTCAGGGGGGATGCTGCCACGTTCGAGTCCATCTTCTCGATGGGCGTCAGATCGTCAAAAACCCAGATCGAGCGCCCGTGCGTGGCGAGCACCAGATCGTTTTCGCGCGCCTGGATTTCGATGTCGTCTACGGGCACCTGCGGGAAGTTATTTTTCAGCGCGGTCCAGTTTGCACCGCGGTCCCAGGAAACCCACAGCCCGAATTCGGTGCCTGCAAGCAAGAGGTTGGTATTCCGCGGATGTTCGCGCACCACGTGCACGCTTCCGGCCGAATCAGGAATGCCGTTGCGGATGGCTTTCCAGCTCTCGCCGTAATCGTTGGTCGCGAAAACATAGACGTTGTTATCGTCGCCGCGATGGCCGTCGAAGGCCAGCAGGGCGGCGCCGTCGCCTATCTTCGAGGCCACGACGCGGCTCACGTAAGTGCCCTTCGGCACTCCGGGCACTTTTGACGCCACGTTCTTCCAGGTCTTCCCGCCGTCGCGAGTCACCTGGACGTTGCCGTCATCGGTGCCGACCCACAGCACGTTAGGCGTCAGTGGCGACTCGCTCAGGGTTGTTATGGTGGGATATTCCTGCACGCCGTCGTGGCGCGAAAGCGTGTTCTTGTCCGGAGTCTTGCCGAAAATCTGCAGCTTGTTGCGGTCCACGCCGGTGGTCATGTCCCCGCCGAGCCGGGTCCAGTTATCGCCGCGATCCGTCGATTTGAACAAATAATTTCCGCCGTAGTAGACAGTGGTGTGTTCGTGAACAGAAACGGCCACAGGGGAATTCCACTGGAAGCGGTAGTGCGGCTCTCCCGCCTTCGCCTCAGGGCGGATGGAGCGCTGCTGGCCGGTGCGCATGTCGCGACGGTCGATGTAGCCATCCTGGGATTCGGTATAGACAATCCACGGTTCGACATTGTCGATTGCAGCATAAAAACCGTCGCCGCCGTGAATCACTTGCCAGTCATCATTCACTATGCCATCGCGCGTAAGCGTCTGGACAGGGCCGCACCAACTGCCGTTGTCCTGCAAGCCGCCGCAAATGTGATAGGGCTTCTCGTTGTCGAGGGCGACTTCGTAGAATTGACCAATCGCGATGATATTGAGGAAGTCCCAGGTCTTCCCGGCGTCATAGCTCCAGTGAATCCCGCCATCCGATCCCGTCAGCATGTGATTGGAATCTGCGGGATTGATCCACATCGCGTGATAATCCCCGTGAATCCCTCGCACGCGCTGCGTCGAAAACGTTTTGCCTCCATCCTCGGAATAAAACATCGGCGCGCCCAGCTCCCAGATGCGGAGATCATTGTTGGGGTCGATGCGAATCTGGCTGTAATAAGACGGCCGCGGATTGGTATCCCCCATCTTCTTCCAGGTTTCGCCTTTGTCCTCGCTACGATACGTTCCGCCCTTCTCGTGCTGCACGATGGCATAAACGATGTTCGGGTCCTTGCGGTAAATGTCCAGTCCGATACGTCCCGTATCACCGCCATTCTCATACGGCAGGCCTTTGGTCAATTTCTTCCAGTTTGCGCCGCCATCCGTCGTCTTATAGATTGCGCTGTCCGGTCCCCCACCATTAAATCCAAAAGGCGTCCGCCGGCGTTCGTAAGCAGCGGCATATAAAGTGTCCGGACTCTCGGGGTCCATGGCGATGTCGCTTACACCCGTGTCATCGTTGATCTTCAAGACGTGCGACCAGGTCTTCCCGCCGTCGGCCGTCTTATACACTCCGCGCTCCGGATTCGGGCCCCACAGACGTCCTAGCGCCGCGACATAAACCACATCGGGGTTTTTGGGATGAATGGCGATTCGCCCGATGTGCCGCGTTGAGTCCAGCCCCATCTTTTTCCAAGTCTTTCCGCCGTCGAGCGATTTGTACGCGCCGTCGCCCCAGGAAGAGCTTTGCCGGTTGTTGGGCTCGCCGGTTCCCACCCACACCACGGACGGGTCGGATGGCGCGATCGCGATGTCGCCAATCGTGGAGACGCCTTCCTTATCGAATATCGGTTCCCACGTGGTGCCATTGTTGGTTGTTTTCCAAACACCGCCCGAAGCCGTGCCCACGTAAACAATGTTGGGATTGCTCTCCACCACCGCGAAATCGTCAATGCGCCCGCCCATCGTCGCGGGCCCAATCTCCCGGAATTCCAGATTTTTGAATTTGTCCGTGGGATTCGGCTGATCGCCGGGCGCCGCTTGCACACTCATCGCCAACGCGCCAAGTAGCGCCCAACAAACCAGAATCATCCGGAAAGCATTCCAAGTGTGCTTCATTTCTCATCCCCCTGTTCGCAAGGCCCGGCATGTTACCCCGGCTGGGCCGCATAACGCAGCAAGTGTTTTAAAAGGGCAAACCAACCCGGTGCAAAGAGAGACGCACGTCGCGGCGGCTTCGTTTCGCGTTTCTGCAATTCTTTCTTTCCTAATGTAATTTCGCCGCCGCATGCAACTTACCGCCGTTCCTTGCCTTCAAATCCCTACGACCGCATGCTAGGCTATCCAACTGTTTTCATTGGCTGCATGCTTCGAGTGAATCGCTATCCTTACGGACGGGCTCTTTCCGCGCTTTGCCGACTGCTGTTCCTGGCTGCGCTATTCATTGTGCTTGCCTGCGCTACGGCACGCGTCGCCTCGGCACAGCAGGGCCGCCTGCGTTCCGCCAAAGGCGGAGTGGCAAATCTGGAAGCGAAGACGCAGAGCCGCAAAGGCGACGTCGTCACCGCTGATGGCGACGTAGACATTCACTATGGGGATACCCGTCTTCGCGCCGATCACGTCGAATACGACAGCGAGACCTACGAGGCCACCGCGACCGGCCACGTTCAGCTCGATTACGGCAACGAACACCTCGAAGCCGGCGAGGCCCATTACAACGTCAGCACCGGACATGGCCTGTTTCACAACGTTCGCGGCACCGTCAAGATCGAGCGGCGGCCCAATCCGGCAATTCTAATATCCGACAATCCGCTCTATTTCGAAGCGCGGGACGTCGAACGCTTTCCGGGCGAGGTCTATCTCGTCCACCGCGCCTGGATCACCATCTGCGACCCCGAACACCCCAAGTGGCAATTCTTTGCCCCGAACGCGCGAATCCGTCTCGATAAAACCGTCGCGCTCATTAACGCCAACTTCCGTCTTTTCCGCGTTCCGCTCATCTGGCTCCCTTACGCCTCGACGCCGGCAGGCAAGAAAATCCGAGAAACCGGGTTTTTGATTCCCGATATCGGGCAGAGCTCGCGAAAGGGGTTTATCCTCGGTGACGCTTTTTATCTGGCTCCCGCTCAATGGTGGGACGCTACCCTGGGCGCCCAGTTCATGAGCCGGCGCGGCGTCCTGGAACGTGGAACCTTGCGCGCCAAGCCTTTTGAAAATACTTCGATCGAGTACACCTACTTTGGTGTTGATGACCGCGGCCTCCTAAATGCCGAAGGCACGCGCAGTCCGCAGGGCGGCGAGCAGCAGCGCCTCGAAATCCAATCCCTGCTCCCCCGCGACTGGCGTTTCGTAACGAACTACAACCATCTGTCTTCTCTTACCTTCCGGCTGGCGTTCGCCGATTCATTCGGCGAAGCCGTGAACTCCGAAGTGCGCAGCGCTTTCTTCCTTTCAAACAATTTTCGTGGCTTCAGCCTGAACTTCGCGGGCCTCGACGACAAGAGCTTCCTCACCTTGCCGGTCGCCGCAACATCAAGCACGCCCGCAGTTCCTGCCACCAGCGTGACTCTACGCAACCTGCCGGAAGCGCGTTTCAGTTCCGTCGAACAATCTCCGTGGCGCAACAGACCCGTTTATTTCGGCTTCGACGGCTTTGCCGGCGTGGTTTACCGCAGCGATCAAAACATTCAAACTTCCAATTTTGTTGATCGCTACGAATTGGCGCCACGGGTAACCATTCCACTGCATTTCGGACCATGGCTCGGAGTGACCACTTCTGCCGCTTTCCGCACCACTCGCTACGGTGATTCCTTCAATTCCGCCGGTCTGGTCACTTCTGTTCCCATCGACCGCAACACCGGAGAATTCACGGTGGAACTCCGCCCGCCCACGCTTGAACGATTCTTCGATCGCACTTCGTTGAAGAAGGACAAGATGCGGCGCCGGTACAAACACACCATCGAACCCGCTCTTACTTACCGTTACGTCACCGGGGTAAATCACTTCGCAGACTTTATCCGGTTCGACTCCGATGCCACTCTTACCGACACCAGCGAAGTCGAATATGGCTTTACACAGCGGCTCTTCCGGAAAGACGGCGACGGCCAGCCTCAAGAACTGATTTCCTGGCGCATCGTGCAGAAGCACTACTTTGATCCCACATTTGGCGGCGCCATCGTCAACGGGCAGCGCAACGTCTTCCCGGCGCTGGACTCCATCTCGCCGTTCGCCTTTGCCTTCGGACCCCGCAACTGGTCTCCGATCGTCAGCGATTTTAGGATCACTCCGGGCGGCCCGTACGACTTGGAGCAGATTCTTCAGTACGATCCTCAGATTCAAAGACTTGTGACCATTGGCACGCTCCTGAAAGTAAGGCCCTATCGGGAATTCTTCGTCACGACTGCCTTCTTCCGGCTGAACGACAACCCGGCCCTCAGCGATCTTCCTCTCCAGCCGCCGCCGGTGCTTCCTCTCTTCCAGCAGCCGCTTTCGAGCCAGATTCGCGCGCTGGTCGGCTACGGAAGCGAAACCCGCAAGGGTCTTAATCTCATCACGGGTATCGGCTACGACTTCGACAACAAGACGCTGCAAAACCAGATCGTGCAGTTCAGTTACAACGGGGGATGCTGCGGCATCGCCGTCGAATATCGGCGCATCAACCTCGGCCAGGTACGTACGGAGAATCAATTCCGCGTCGCGTTCATTGTCGCGAACATCGGCACGTTCGGGAATCTGCGGCATCAGGAGAAGATATTCTGAGCTTGAGCGATAGCGATCTCGCGTTTGCTTCCATCGAAGAGGTCGGGAAGCTTATTCGCAAACGCCAGCTGTCTCCGGTTGAGGTGACCAAGCTGATGCTCGGGCGAATCGAGCGGCTCAATCCGAAACTCAACGCTTTCATCACCGTCACGGCAGAACTTGCACTCGCGCAGGCGAAGAAAGCCGAGGCGGAACTCTTCGCGCCGCGCGGTCGCAAGGGACATCGCGACCGCGGGCCGCTTCATGGGATTCCGATTTCGCTGAAAGACAACATCTATACGGAAGACATTCGCACGACGGCAGGCTCAAAGATTCTGCAAGATTTCATTCCGCAACACGACGCCCATGTTGTTGTGCAGTTGAAAGAAGCCGGCGCTGTCATTCTTGGCAAGACCAACATGCATGAGTTTGCCTATGGCGTGACATCGAATAATCCGCACTATGGTCCGGTCCGCAATCCCTGGGACCTGGCGCGCATTCCCGGAGGCTCGAGCGGGGGCTCTGCCGCCGCCGTCGCGGCCGGACTTTGCTTCGGCAGCATTGGGACGGACACGGGCGGTTCCATTCGCATTCCGTCAGCGCTCTGCGGCGTTGTCGGGGTCAAACCTACCTTCGGCCGCGTCTCGGTTAAGGATGTGATTCCGCTGTCTCCTCACCTTGATTGCGTTGGGCCATTGGCACGCACGTCCGCCGACGCAGCCAGATTGCTTGATCCACTCCTTGTGCGTGGCAAGGGCGAACCAAGTTTGCAAAGCGCTACTAAACCTTCCCAAGCGCGCCGCCGGTTCCGCCTGGGCTTGCCGAAAGACTTCTTCTCCGATGTTGTCTCTCCAGACGTCGAGTTCACTTTTGAGCATGCGCTTCGTCCTCTTCGCAGATCAGATTGCAATTTGAAAGAGGTGTCGATTCCTTTGTTGTTTGAAACCGAAGACGCGGGCAACCAAATTGCCTGGGCCGAAGCCACTCACTACCATCAACGAGCCGGCTGGTTTCCGGCCCGCGCCGGAGAATACGGGGAGGATGTGCGCACGCGGCTCGAGGTGGGCGCAAAAGTTTCCGCGACGGCGTACCTGCAGGCCATGGAAGTCCGCTACTCGTTCATTGAACACTTTCATGCAGCGATGGCCAGCGCAAATGTGGATGCACTCGTGGTCCCTACCACACCGATTGCTGCCCCCATGATCGGAGAGGAAACGACAACAGTCTGCGGGGCTAGTTACCCGACGCGCTCTTTGCTCCTGCGCTTGAATCGTCCGGCAAATCTTGGTGGCCTTCCAGCCGTTTCCATTCCCTGCGGCTTCACGCCGGAGGGCTTGCCTGTCGGTCTTCAGCTTATAGGAGCTGTCACCGACGAGCACCTCTTGCTGCGCATCGCCAGGATTCTCGAGCGTTCCCTACCTTTCGATCGCCGGCCGCCAATTTAGCGCGCTTCGTTCGCCACCGCGCCTCTCATTTTCATAATCCAATTGCCAATCACGTATCCCAGCGTCCCCGTGACCATCCCGCCAAAGACATCCGCTACGTAGTGGTTTCGCACATAGACCGTTGAAACGCACATGCAGACGACGAATGGAAGGAATGTCCAGAAGAGCCAGCGCCGGTGGCGCCACGCCCCCCAAAGCGCCGCCACGGCTCCCGCCACGTGTTGCGAGGGAAACGCCGCGCCGTGCACGCGTCCGCATCTCTCAATCAAATTGATGAGCGCGGTAAATGCCCCGCCGGTGAGATTGCCTTGCCACATGCCTGCAAACATGAACCAGGGACTTTGCACCGGGAAGAATATCGAGATGACATACCCAAACACGTAGCCAGCCGCCGAATACGTCATCACGCCCCAATAACTTTCCCAGTCGCGCCGGTAATAGAGAATCCCCCCGAGAATCACTAGGAAAACAAAATAGGTGAAATAGGCGAATTGCATGAATTCGTTCAGCGCCGGGTGCGCGAAACGCTCCAGCCACAAGGAAGGATTCACACCTGTAAGCCATTGATCAAATGCCACTAGCTTCGCGTCCTGCCAGCCGGGCGTCACAAGGTGCACGAGCTTTCCTAGCTCCTCAAAGCAAAACAGAAAAAAAAGATGCGGATACCAGTGCCGCCAGAAACGCCAGAACTTGGAGGCGGCTCTTTCGCCTCGCCACTTCGTCTGCCCCGCAACTCGTGCTTCGATTTGGCACAAGGCCAAGATTGCTGCCGCAACCAAGGTCTGCACACCGAACAATGTCAATGGGTGCGCAAGGTTTTTCGCGAACATCGCGATTAGTGCGCCGGATACTGCCAGATACGCGAGCGCTACCCATTCGAATGCTCCACACGCCGCCCATCCCGCCGCCGCTTCCCGAATGAACCCCGCCGCGATTCCCTGCTTCTTTGCTTCTAAGCGTGCCGCACTCCCCTCACCACCTGGGGCACACACTTCCGCGCTCCAGTCGAGCGCTGCTTCACTTCCTCGATAGTTCTGTTTCTGTGCCTCGTTCATTCGGGGTTCTCCGGGGTTGCCAATTCCAGACGGCAAATGCGCCGTGGTGATTTCTTTTTTTTGTAAATTCCCCGCCCCCTCCGCTTTTCAACGTTAATTTCTCTTTTTCTTCCCAAGGCAGCATGGGCCATTCACAGGTCCGCGCGAGGCTCGCGAGATCGCTCGACGGATTCACCGCCGCAGGGTTGCCGACCGCCGCCAATAGCCACCTGTCATTCAAGCTGTCGCCATATGCGTAGCACTGCTCTAGGTCGAGCTGCAGCTTCTCCGCCAGCCACTTCGCCGCGCGCGCTTTTGTTTGTCCAAACATCGCATCGCCCAAAATCCTTCCTGTCCACTTACCATCCATTGCTTCCAGCCGCGTCGCGCATACGCGAATCCTCGTTGTGACTCCTCGCAACGCAAGCTCGATTGCCATCGCTTGCGCCGCTGCGCGCGCCAGAGGCTCGAGCGTTCCGCTCAGCACCACGATCTGGTGCCCCTGCCTCGCGTGCCATGCCACTCTCTCGATCGCTTGCGCAAAAAATCGGGGGACAGGCAATCGTGGATGGCGCCTCGGAGGAGCCGATGCCTGTCCCTTGGCCTGGTGGCCGTCTTTGTGCCAAGAGGAGGCTTCCCCGACTCTCTCGCCACGCTCGTCAAGAATCTGCACACCGCGTAGATACATTTTGTTTGCGTGCAAAGTCGCGCCCAACCCTCGCGGTATCAGCCGCAGTGCTTCTCTCACCCACAGAAAGAAGTTTTTTGTGGAGATTTCTCTGCGGTATCGCAAAATCCGAAAGAACCTTCTCTCCATCGACGGCAACGCCACAAGCGTCCCATCCAGATCAAAAAACGCGGCCACTGCTCCGCTCTTCTTCTTTACCTCATTGAGTTCATTTGTTTCCTCTGCCTCCGGCGCTCCCTTCACATCGCCTCCTGTGCCGCACGCTTCACCCCTCGCACTGTCCCAACGTTTCCCGCAATGTATTTCCACCCTTCCACCAAAACCGGCAGCCCACGCACCAAGCAAAACGCCGCCGTCGTCCACGTCAGTGCTTGCGCTCCAAAGCGAATGGCGTGCGCCTCTGCCGCCAGTTCGCCTACCAACGCCACCGGCCCACGCGTCAGCGCCAGTTCCACTCCCAAATAACAGAAGCACAGGCACTTCATCGCCGCATACAACCCCCGGCTCCAGCGCGACGCCACCAATGCGTGTCCCCACCAGGTTCGCAGCATTGCGTTCGCACCCCAACCGGAATGTCCGGCCTTCATCGCCAGCCCGCGCAGAAAATCCGTCGCCGCCCCACGCGCAAAGAAGAGAACGGGAAGCCACAGCGATACCATTCCCACAACTGCGAAATACGTAAAGTACACGTTCTCGATCATGCGGTCGCCAAGGATGTCCAGTTGCGCTCCTACCGGCGTGGCCATTTTCTTCTTCCGAGCGATATGCCCGTCTAAGGCGTCCAGCGCAATCGTCGCAACGGTCAGCCCCACGGCCGTGAGATTGGCCCAGGCGCCTCGTCCAAACAAACACACCGCCGCGAACCCCACCACGACTCTGAGCAGCGTCACTTTATTCGGCGTCCATTTCATATCCACCTGCCGGAAGCGCTTCAGTGTCCAGTCAGACTATGGCAACCTCCATGCCACTCCTTGCTCCTGCAAGGTGCCTGCGTTCAGTAACTTACAGGCGGCACGATCCATGCTTGTTCACCTCCCGCGCCAGCCAAATCCGTCATCTGTCACTTATTTACTTCCCTCCTCCGTCCCGTTTCCTTTTGTCTCCTTGTGCGTCTAATAGGGTGGTTTGGTGTCGCCGCTTTCACGCCCATCCTTCGTGTTGCCGTCCTGGAGCGAACCGGTGAGGTCCGGCGTCAGGGGCACAGATTACCGAAGTTCGCTGGTCGCGGAATCTGTTTTGCCGGAAGAAATCGCGGCTCCTGCACGAGTACAAATGAGATTTATGGGAGAATGAAAGGCAGGGCTTTCCGGTCTCCCTTACATAAGGCCGAAGACCGAGGATGAATAACGAATGACCGATGTTTCTCTAGCAGGGGCCTTTCTGGCCGGGCTCGTTTCGTTTCTCTCGCCCTGCGTTCTGCCGCTCGTTCCCGGCTACATCTCCATGCTCTCCGGCATCGGCATGGAACAGCTCCGCAAGGGTGATGTCCCAACCTCCGGCTTGTTCTCTTCTGCCCTCGCCTTTGTCGCCGGCTTTTCCGTCGTCTTTATTTCTTTCGGAGCCTCCGCCAGCGCCGTCGGCTCTTTTTTGCGACAGAACCGCTCCCTTCTTGCGCCCGTCGCAGGCGCCTTGATCCTTCTCTTTGGCCTTCACCTGATCGGCGCGCTCATCAAGCTCAACCTCCGCGCCGGCGTCGTCCTTGGTGTCATTCTTGTTGGCCTCGGAATCGCAGCTTATTTCAAGCACGCTCCGCTCTTTGCCGGTCTGGGTGCTTCGCACTTTTTGTCGCTCTCTCTCATCGGCTTTTTCGGCCCCGCGATGGCCCGCTGGCTCAATCGCGACGTCCACCTTCGCAGCAGCGCCACGCAACCCGGGATCTGGAGCGGGTTCCTCCTCGGCTTCGCATTCGCCTTCGGCTGGACGCCTTGCATCGGCCCGATTCTCGCCACCGTTCTTGCCCTTGCTGCCGCCAGCGACACCATCGCTCGTGGCGTCTTGCTGCTCGCCGTTTACTCCGCCGGCTTGGCCATTCCCTTTCTGCTCACTGCGCTCGGCATAAGCCAATTCATGGTGTTCTACAAAAACTTTCGAAAATATCTCCACGCCGTCGAACTTTTCAGCGGCGCTTTGCTTTTGTTCGTCGGGGGATTGGTCTTCGTCAACAAACTGACCTGGCTCTCGTCTAAACTGACTTTTCTGAATCGCTTTTCACTCTAAAGGAGTGCGTCCGATTTATTCGGGGAAACCACAATGAAAAAAGCTTTCGTGATTATCGCCACCGTGATTGTGCTTGTCGTGGCGACGTATTTTGCGGACAAGGCCACGCGCGTCAAAGCCACAACGTCGGTCAAGAACGCCGATCAGCCCATCACCAAGACTCTCGGCCAGCCCGCTCCCGAAGTCACCTTCAAAGATCTCGACGGCACAGACGCTACCCTTGCCAAGTACAGAGGCAAAGTCGTGCTGGTCAATTTCTGGGCCACCTGGTGCGATCCCTGCTATATCGAAATTCCCTGGCTCATCGAAATGCAGCAGAAGTATGAAGCGAAAGGCTTCACCGTTCTGGGGATCGCCATGGACGAAGAAGGCAAGTCCGCCGTCGCTCCCTTCCTCGCCAAGGAGCGTTTCAACGTCAATGGCCAGAAACTTCCCATGAACTACCCCATCGTCATCGGCAACGACGACGTCGCCGACAAGTTCGGCGGCCTTCTCGGCTACCCCACCAGCTTCCTGATCTCCAAGGACGGGAAGATCGTCAAAAAAGTCCAGGGCCTCATCAGCTACGAAGAACTCACCAAAGCCATCGAGTCTCAGTTGTAACGCGAACGGGCAAGAGAAGGGTGAGCACGAGGATGGCCCGCAATCCTGTTGCACGACGTTTTGATCGGAGGAAACTGTAATCACGCGGCAGGCTGCGAAGCAAGGTAGGACCTCGCGGCGAGCCATTCTCAGGGCGAGATATTTACGACGCCGCCCTTAATTCGCCCACATTTTGACGGCCCAGCCGGTCAGCGCGCCAAACACCAAGCCAGTCCCGAGGATTCCCGCATAAGATTTCATCGCGATCGCATCGGGCACGCTGACCAACAATCCCACGAGGGCGCCGCTAATCGCGGGGTGCAAACGCAGCGAAACATTCGCCGCCAAAAAGCCCAGCGCGAATCGGCTGAAAAATGCTTGCAAGAGCATTCCTGTGGACTTGTCCGGGCTCTTCCCGAACATCACCATCGACGCATCAACCACGCCAAACCCGATGCCACACAATATTCCCAAAAGGACGCGATTCATTCCGCTACTCTTACACCATTACGTGCGCCCCATCAAGCTCGCTCCGTCCCCACTGCCCACTCCTTCGATTTGCTAAACTCTTCTCATCATGAGCGTCATTGACGAAGTTCTAGCCGCCAACGAGATTTACTCACGCACCCACGAATTGCGCAGATTGACCCCGCGTCCCGAACGCAAGCTCGCGGTCCTGACTTGTATGGATACCCGGCTTTCGACTCGCACTCTGGGACTGAAGGAGGGAGACGCCCACATCATCCGAAACGCCGGCGGCATCGTAACGGACGACTCCCTGCGTTCCCTGGTCGTGTCGCATCATCTGCTCGGCACGGAAGAGTTCATGGTCATCAATCACACCGATTGCGGATTGATGCAGACCACCGAACAGGATTTGCGGGCCAGAATCCAGAATCGTGCCGGAACCGAAGCCATCGCCCCCGCCTTCTTCTACGCCTTCCAAAACATCGAAGAAAATGTCCGCCACCAATTGCAGAAGCTTCATACCCATCCCTGGATTCCCAAGACAGTGGCCGTCCGCGGCTTCGTCTATGACGTCGCCAGCGGCCGACTCCGCGAAATCAAGGACAGCTGAATGCTGCCCCCGCACCCACTCGCGTCTCGTCCACTGCCCGCTACCCGCGACTCGCTCTCTTCGTGTAGGCTAAATGCATGCTCGATGAAAAGGACTTTCAACGAAGAGCCGATGCTGCTTTCGAGGACCTCAAGCGCCGCATGCTCACCGCCGGCGATGAACACGGTTTTGACGTCGAAGGCGAAGCTGGCAAGCTAGAAGTTCTCTTTGAAGAACCCGAGGAGGCCAAGTTCGTCATTTCGCCTAACACGCCCGTCCGCGAAATCTGGGTCTCCGCGCTTTCCACAAGTTTCAAGCTCGGCTGGAACGAATCGCGCAACGCCTTTGTCCACGAGAAAACCGGCGAGGATCTGCGCGCGGTCATGAGCCGCGTGATCTCCCAGCAGCTCGGCGCCCAGGTGACCTTGTGAAATCAGCAAAAGTGTTTTTCGGCATCGCCTTCGTGCTGTGTGCCGCACTTTCACCCTCAGGGTTATCGCAAGTTCCTTCCGGCCGCGACGTCGTCAAACCTGAAATCTACGCCTCGCTCGAACCCGCCGCCCGTGGCAGCTCATTTCAAATCGCCGTGGTCATGAAGATCCGCCCCGGCTTCCACGTCAACGCACGCGAAAAATCGGAGGACTATCTGATCGCGACGGATCTCAAGGCCGCCCTTCCATCCGGCTTCAACAGCGGCGAAGTTTCCTATCCTAAGGGGAAACTGGAAAAATTTGCCTTTTCCAAGATTCCTTTGAACGTCTACCAGGACATCGTGATTCTTCGCGTGCCCGTCACGGCGCTCGCGGACGCCCCGCTCGGCGAACAGCACATTCCTCTCAAACTCCGCTACCAGGCGTGTAGCAGCGAACTCTGCTTGCCTCCGGTCACGCTTACTCTTGAGGCGGTGCTGAACGTCGTCGCTTCGGCCTCAGCGGCCAAACCCGCGCACGCGGAAATCTTCGGAAAACAATAAATACGTCATGTCGATTCAGGGAATTGAGTTTAGATCAGGATGGTAGAGTTCGAGCTTCTTTGAAAGAACGCTCACTCTAGGGTTTGCCGAAACCGGCGACCGCATCGCGCAAACGGCGCACGACGCGCTGCTGTCCAAGAACAACCATGGTATCGAAGAGCGGCGGCGCCACGGCTTGGCCGACAATCGCCACACGCGTCGCGTTGATCAGCAGTCCCGCTTTGACCCCGCCAGCCTCAGCCACCGCGCGCGATGCGCGATCGCAAGCATCGTGATTCCATTCCGGAAGAACTTCGAGCGCCTCGGCAAGCTTCGCGAGGAGCTCCGGCACTTTCGGATCTTTCCAGAATTTTCCCTTGGCCGCCTCGTCGCGCATGAATTCGTCGCTGAAAAACGCGCGCGACCACGACGAAAAGTCCGGAAGCAAACGGATTCGTGGCCGCAGCAAATCCACGGTCTTTGAAAACCACGCGTGATCCCTGCCGTCGGGGCCCGGAGCGACGCCAACCCCCCACTCTGGCCTCCACAAGCCACTGCGCTTCAATTCATTTTCGACTTCGGGCAGCAGCTCCTCGATCGGTAGTCTCTGTAAATACTGGGTATTGAACCACTCGAGTTTGGGCCGGTCGAACACGGCGTTGGTGCGGCTCACGCCTTCGAGTGAAAATTTCTCGATCAAATCTTTCGTGCGCAGAAATTCCTCGTCTCCGCCCGGCGACCAGCCCAGCAGCGCCAGAAAATTGCGGAACGCCTCCGGCAGGAAACCCTCGGCGCGGTACATGTTGACGTCTGTGGCACCGTGACGTTTCGAAAGCCTGGATTTATCCGCGCCGAGAATCAGCGGCACATGGGCGAAAACAGGAGGCTCCGCGCCCAGCGCGCGGTACAGCAGAACCTGTTTCGGCGTATTCGAAATGTGATCCGCACCGCGAATCACGTGGGTGATGCGCATGTCGATGTCGTCGACGACCACGCCCAACTGATACATCGACTGGCCGAATTCTTCCTCGCCTTTTCCGGAGCGCAACAAGACAAAGTCTTCGATTTCCTCATTCGAAAATTCGCGTTCGCCAAAAACCGCGTCGAAGAATTTGGTCGTTCCGCCAAGAGGAACTTTGAAGCGGATCGCCGGCTTTGCTCCCGGTGTCGAAGGTTTGCCATCGCGGCAGGAACAGCGCGTCACGCGGCGCGGCCCGCCGGCCTTCGGTTCCTCGTCTTGCGCCGGCTCGGCGTAGTCTCCACCGGCATATTTTTCCGCGGGGCAGTAGCACAAAAATGCCGCCCCATTCGCCAAACATCTCTTCGCTGCCGCGCGATACAATTCCGTTCTTTGCGACTGGTAAAACGGTCCCTCATCCCAATGGACGCCCAGCCACTGCAAGCCATCCAGAATTCCCTGCACCAGTTCCGGCTTGTTGCGCTCCGCGTCGGTATCCTCGATCCGAAGAATCATGGTGCCGCCCTGGTGTCGTGCAAATAGCCAGTTAAACAGCGCCGTCCTCGCCCCTCCCACGTGCAAATACCCGGTAGGCGACGGGGCGAAACGCACCCTCACGGAAGTTGTCTTGTGAACGGAGTCACTCATCGTCAGCGCGTCTTTCCACTTGAATTCAAACCCTCAGTGTAGCCAAACACCCAATTGGCGTCCAATGCGCCGGTTTTCTACCACCGTTTAGTTGTTCGAGAATTGAGTTTCCACGGGGAGCAGGCCATCTAGAACAAGCGGGAGCATAGGCGCATTGCTCAGTCAATTCGAGCGTGTTCCCGGCGTAAGTTCTGAGAGAAAATCTCGAATTCGTATCCCCTTTGTACTGAATCGGTTACCACCACGATGCTGTCTCTTTGGCCACCAGTACGCCGGTACACTTGCTTCCTGAAAATCGCGTAATCCATAATCACAGGTACTTTGTTCTGTGTACGGGCGCGACCTTCCTGCGTCGCTGCACGACTGTCCTCGCGTGCGCATTCTAGGGCTGCGCGTGCACGGCAAAGCGCGAAAGACCTTTGCGCTTTCGTGCCTTGCTGAGTATCATCCGCGGTACCGCGGAGAATCGAATGTGCTCCTGATGCATCAGAGTTTCATTTCGCTGGCGCTGCTGATCGCCACCACGTTGGTAGCGGGCTTTTTTGCGTACATCCACAGCATCAAGCGCCAGACCTATCTGCTGCTATGGACTGCCGGCTGGGCGGTATTCGCGCTTCATTACGTGGGGCCGACTTTGGCTCCGAGTGCCGCGGGGAGCCCGCTCCAGAGTGCCTTGAATCATTGGCTCTTTGGGCTTTCCGGAGTGCTCTTTTTTCTGGGTGCACAGCTTTATTCTCAGCAGAAAGCATGGAAAATTGCCGGTCTGGTTGTTGCTGCGCTCTTCGGATTTTGGGCCGCCGCCAATGCCGCAAACGCTGTTTCGGTTTCGGTCCTCGTACCAGCTTCCTTGCTGTACGTTGGCGTTGCAGTGGTGTTCTGGCAGGAAAGCCGCCGTCAGGAAACGCTCGCGGACAGGCTGCTGGGAGTTTCTTTCGCTTCCTGGGGAGTCCTGTGGATCGCGCTCCATATTATGAATGCGACGCCGGAACTCCAGGGCCCGGGGATGAACGTGGTTGCCGCCGCCCCGTGTGCGTTCGTCGCCATGCTTATGGTCATGGCGCTCTATGAAGAAGAAAAGCGCCGCATCGAACGCAACATGCTGGCGCTTTCGAATCTCAATCTGGCGACCTCCAGCTTTGTGGGCGGCGAGATTCAGCGCATGCTGTCGCAGGCTCTCGACCGCGTGCTGGGCGTCGTGCGGCTGCCCGCCGGAGCGCTCTTTCTGCACCATGGTGATCCGCAGGGCCCCACTTCCGTCGTTGCCGTGGGACTGAGCGATGAATTTTGTCGCGCTGCTCAGAACGAGGGGCTGGACGATTATCTCGTCAGCCTCGTGGCCCGCCTCGGCGGTCTGCTGGGATTTCGCGACCTTCGTGACGACTCCCTCTCGGCGCTCGAAAAAGAAAAGGCCATTCGCCGATTCCGCGAGTTGGCCCTCGCGCAGGGTCTTCGCAGCGTGGTGGCGATCAGCCTGCAAGCTAAAGAGCAAGCCTTCGGCGTGCTCCTTCTCGGGACTCCGGACAGCCGGCGCTTCACGCCGGCCGAGCTTCGGCTCCTGCTGGCTCTCGGCCATCAGATCGGGATGGCGGTTGAGAACAGCTATTTGATTCAACAGACTTCGCGGCGGTCCGAAGAACTTCACGTATTGAACGAAATCGGCCGCGCTCTCAGCTCGACCCTGAACAAGGAAGACCTGACAAGGAAAGTGTGGGAAGAGCTCCGGCGTCTCTTCGATGTGGAAAACTTCTACATTGCGGAGATGGATCCGCTGCGTGACGAAATTCAATTCGATCTCGAGATCGTGGATGGCGCCCGGCTGCCAAAGCGCGCGCGCCCCGCAGGCAATCATATTACCGAGTACATCATTCGAACGCGGCAGCCAGTGCTCATCCGCGACAATTACGTGGGAGAGGTAAAAAAACTGGGCGTCGAGCCGCTGCGCACAAAGGGGTGCTTCTGCGGCGTACCCCTCGTGGCCTACGATCACGCCATCGGCGCCATGGCCGTGTACTCCGACCATGAGCGTGTGTTTGACGAGGGCCACCTGGAACTTCTGCGCGTCCTGGCAAGCGAAGCCAGTATCGCCATTGAAAACGCCCGGCTGTTCAACGAGGAGCGCACCAAGGCGCGGCACCTCTCGCTGCTCAACACCATTTCGCGGAATGCCATCGCCACTCTTAACCCGGACGAAATGCTCGCCAAAATCACCGAACAACTCGAGGCCGGCCTGACCTACGATCACATTGGCATCGGAGTTCTGGACTACGCGACGCGCGAAGTGGTGATCCAAGCGGAAGCCGGAGCGCGCCGTGGGACGCTGGGGCAGCGCATTTCCCTAGGCGCGGGCCTCATTGGCCACGTGGCCCGCAATGGACACTTGGCGGTTTACCGCCCCGCCTCTCCGGCCGACGAGGCGATGAGGCCGCTGTTGCCGGATTCCGTGGCCGCCATCGCCTTGCCAGTTTTTTATGCCGAGCAGCTCCATGGCATTCTCTATATCGAGTCATCCGTACCGGTAGAGTTTTCCGAGGAAGAAGTTCTGCTGTTGCGCACGCTCGCCGACCTAATCGCCGGTGCGCTGCACAACGCGCTTTCTTTCCAGAAGGCGCAGGAGCAAGCCATCACCGACGGGCTTACCGGCGTGAAGACGCATCGGTTTTTCATGGAAGCGTTGTCCGCGGAATGGAAACGTTCCACTCGTGCCGGCCGCGCGTTTGCTCTTGTGCTTATGGACCTCGACCGCTTCAAATTCGTGAACGATTTCTATGGTCACCTCGAAGGCGACCTCGTTTTGCAGCGCGTCGGGCAGATTCTGGAGACCAATTGCCGGCGCTCCGACGTTGTTGCCCGTTACGGCGGAGATGAGTTTGTCATTCTGATGCCGGAAACCAGTATGGAACATGCCCGGCAGCTGGCCAGCAAGCTCCGCGGCTGGGTATCCGCCGATCCGCTCTTGCGCGAGAAAAATATCAGCGCCAGCTTCGGCATCGCGTGCTATCCACTGCACGGCTCGTCGCCGCAAGAGCTCATCCAGGTGGCCGACGCCTCGATGTATCTTTCCAAGCATCAGGGCGGGAACGCCGTCTCAACGGCCGATCACTTCGATCCCAATGAAGCGAAAAAATGGAAACGCGACGTCCTCGAGGCGTACCTCGGCGTGACGCTCAAACGGCTTTTCTCCACCGGACCCGAGGCCTTTGAAGAGATCTACCAGCGCTTGCGGCAGTTCACCGAATCGCTCGCGGCCACCGAACCGAATAACGGCAAACTGGCCGCGGCCGCGGCTCAGGGCCCGCAGGCATTGCCGCAAGCCGTGCTGGACACCGTCACGTCCCTGGCGTTTGCGATTGACGCCAAGGATCACTACACGCAGGGCCACTCCCAGAAAGTCTCCGCGTATGCGGCGCTGATTGCGGAAGCGATGGGAATGAAGGACGCTGAAGTCGAAGAGATTCGGCTGGGCGCCGTGCTCCATGACATCGGCAAGGTCGGCATCCCGGAAAGTATTCTGAACAAGAACGGCCCGCTCAATCTCGATGAGTGGGAGACCATGAAATCACACGTGACGTTTGGCGCGAAGATTCTCGATCCCCTCACGCCTCTCGCGCGTATTCGCGAAATGGTACTGCACCACCACGAATTCTTTGACGGCTCCGGCTACCCCGAGGCCTTGACCGGAGAGAGCATTCCGCTTGGAGCGCGCATTATCGCCGTCGCTGATGCCTACGATACGATCACCAGCGACCGCACGTACAAGAAGGCCCGGAGTGCGCCAAACGCTCTCGCCGAGCTGGAGCGCTGCGCCAATGCCCAGTTTGACGGAGCTATCGTGGAAGTTTTCGTCCGCACCATGCGGGCTCTGCCCAACCCGATCATCGAAGTGGCCGCTACCTCCGGACCGCTGCGCGGTAGCTGACCCGCCCTCGCAGCTTCGGAATTCCAAAGCACACCTTCCGGCTCGATCAGCCCCTTTCAGACGTGCGTCCACCACATGAAAATGATCAGTGCGCCTCGAGCTCCGCGTCCTTGATCGGCAGATCCCAATGCGCTTCGAGAATCTCGAAGCGACGTTGCTCTTCTTTCTTATAGGTTTCCTGGTCAGGAAAGAGCTGCTTGATTAGAGCGGAGCTGTCAAAACTGTCATTGGCGATCGCTGCGTTCTTGTAGACGATAGTGACGCGATAATCCCACCGGCCATCTTCGGTCGTGTGATACCGGGGAACGGTCATGCTTACCCTTAGCATGCGGCCTAGTTCAATCTCTTTTTTCAAAACCGGGTAATGATTTTTCTTGAAGAGCGCCAGGAATTCCTCCGCGTGACCCCATTTCGTCTTGTAGTAGTACTCAATTACGTATGGTTGATCTTTTTCGCTGGCCGCCATCGTATTCTGCTGCGCCATGGCTCCTCTTGTGGATGACCAAAGAAGCGCCGACGCCCCGAGCACGGCTATCGTAAGCAGGCGCCTTCCGATTGAAACTGACATTTGCATTTGTCCTCTCCTCCCGAGCGCTATTGAGATTATCGGCCGGGCCGCGCAATTCAAAGTAAAAAACGAATCGAAAGCCAATTGGAATCCGGGCGTCTCGTTTCAACCTTCTCGTCCTGCTATGCTTTCTCCGAGGAGGCCGCATGCAGACAGGATCCGTGAAGTGGATCGGCGAACAGAAATTCGTAGCCATCGGTCCGTCCGGACACGCGATAACCATTGATTCCGACCGCGCGTCGAACAACGCACCAGGCCCCATGGAGCTCGTGCTGCTGGCGCTGGGGGCCTGCACCGCCACCGACGTAGTCACCATCCTGGAGAAGAAGCGGCAGAAGCTCGAATCGCTGGAAGTGATTTGCTCGGGCGAACGCGCCGCGGAACCGCCCACGGTCTGGACCAAGCTGGAAATACTCTATCGCCTCCGCGGCCAACTTGATGACGCGGCCGTGAAACGCGCCATCCAGCTGAGCGAAGACAAGTACTGTTCCGTTTCAGCCATGCTCAGGAAAACGGCCGCGCTTTCCTGGCGCTATGAAATTCTTCCGCCTACCTCGTAGCTTCAAACGGAAGCTTCCATATATCTCTGCTGCTATCATCCTCAATGAAACAACAGCTATGCCACTTTGCGCTTGCGTAAAGAAAAAGTGGAAGCTATATAAAGACATCCCAAATGGGCCCTCTCATCCGGAATTGCATTCTTGCGATTCTCCTTGCTTGCGCCGCGGCGACGCGTGTCTCCGCGCAGGCTCCGGCTGCCCCTCCTCCAAATGAGGCCAAGATTCCGCTGTCAAAGATTCCCCGCGTGCATCATGCGCCTAAACTCGAGGATTTCCTTGAAAATCGCCCGCGCGAAGCTGAACTGACGGTCACCGATTTCCGTCAGAACATTCCCGGCGACGGCACTCCTGCGACCGAGTCAACGACCGCTTACCTTTCCTATGATGACAAGAATCTCTATGTTGCCTTCGCCTGCCATGATGAACCAGGAGAAGTTCGCGCGCACCTCTCGAAACGCGAATCTTCGGATCAGGACGACGGCGTGGGTGTGCTGCTGGACACCTTTCGCGATTTTCACCGCGCGTATTACTTTTTTTCCAATCCGGTCGGCGTGCAGACCGATGCGATCTATACCGAGGGGCAAGGATACGACTATAGCTTCGACACGCTGTGGGATAACGCCGGCCGCGTCACGAACGACGGCTACGTCGTTTTTTTTTCGATTCCGTTCAAGAGCCTGCGGTTCTCTCATGACCCGGAGCAAACCTGGGGAATCGCTCTCTACCGCACGATTCTTCGCAAGAGCGAATACGATTATTGGCCGTACGTGACGCAGCGCGTCGAGGGGCTGACCCAGCAATTCGCGCCCATGGGCGGCTTGGAAAAAGTTTCCCCCGGCCGCAATATCCAGCTCATTCCGTATGGCTTGCTGGCCAGCAATCACTTCTTGAATCAACCGACGCAGACCAACCCGCCGAATCCCGCTCCGCCTCCTTTCTTTCAGGACAACTTTGAACATCGCGCCGGCCTGGACGCGAAGTTTGTTTTGAAGGATGCGCTGACGTTTGACGTGACGCTGAATCCGGATTTCAGCCAGGTGGAGTCGGACGACCCTCAAGTGACCGTGAATCAGCGCTTTGCCGTTTTCTTTCCGGAAAAGCGTCCGTTCTTCATTGAAAATGCCGGTTTTTTCATGACGCCCATCAATCTGTTCTTTTCCCGGCAGATCGCCGACCCGCAGTTCGGCAGCCGTATGACGGGAAAGCTTGGCAAATGGACCCTCGGGGCGCTGGTGATCGATGACCGCCAGCCGAGTCTCGGATTCACCACCGGTCCCTACCACACGCGTGCGGCCGATGGCGTCGTGCGCGTGACCCGTGAGTTTGGCAAGCAGTCCTACATTGGCGGTTTTTTTTCCAGCCGCGATTTCGCGGACACCAGCAATCGCGTGGCTTCGCTCGATGCACGCCTCAAGTTCACCAAGAACTGGGTCGCTGATGTTCAGGCCGTACACACCTGGACGCGGCAGGATCTCAACGCTGGACAGAATTGCCTGTCGTTCGCATCGAGCAATCCATCTATCGGCTCGCAACAGGGGAATGCCTTGTGGACCGATGCCTCCTATACCGGCCGGCATTTCACCTTTTCTACCAACTACAACGATTTCTCGCCAAATTTCTGCACCGAGTTGGGTTTCGTCAACCGCATCGACATCCGCCAGAACAATGCGTTCGGCGGCTATTTGTGGAGACCGAATAAGAGCAAAATAATCGATTTCGGCCCTTCTTTCAGCGAGACGGTGGACTGGAATCACGCTGGTATTCTGCAGGACTGGGGCGCGGCTCTCGGCTTTGGGGTCGATTTCACCAAGCAAACGACCATCACCATCAGCCGGGGTGAAGCCTACGAACTTTTCGACGGTATCGGCTTCCGGAAGCACAGCACCTCGGTTCTTGCGACCACGCAGCCGTACAAGTGGATTTCCTTCTCCACGCGGTATACCCAGGGAATCGGAGAGAATTTTTTTCCGGCTCGTGGCCTCTTGCCCTTCCTGGCGAATACCAGGCGCGTGAATTTCGGGCTGACCCTGCGCCCTTCCTCACGCTTCCGGTTTGATGAGACGCTGATTTACTACCGGCTGGGAACACGGGCAGGCTGGACTTCGCCTCCATTCACGCCTGGGCAAAGTGTTTTCAATAATTACTTGAACCGGGCGAAGCTGAATTACCAGTTCACGAAAGAATTGTCTCTACGCTTGATTCTCGATTACAACGCGACAATCGCCAACACCAGCCTGGTGGATTTGCAAACTAACCTTGGCAGCTTCGACGGAGGCCCCATCGCCCCAACCAAGCAATTTACAACCGACGTGCTCTTAACCTACCTGCTGCATCCCGGAACGGCTTTGTACCTTGGCTACAACAATGGTTACACGGACCTTACGCTGCATCCCGGAGCGCCGCCGACCGCGCAGGGGGCGCCAAACAATTCCACCAGCCGTCTTTTCTTCGTCAAACTGAGTTACCTCCTGCGCTTTTGAAGAAGCCGGACTGCGCCTTGTGTCCCCGGAGGGCTATCGCATAAGATTCATAGTCTTTGTCCAGGGTGCAAATCGCAAGGAGCATCATGTCCCACCGCATCGCGGCAAAAATCACGGGTGTAACCGGCTACGTCCCGCCAAAGGTGATGACCAACGCGGATCTGGAGAAAATCGTCGAGACCAATGATGAATGGATCCGCACGCGCACCGGCATCCGCGAACGCCACATCGCCGAGAAGGGCACAGCCAGCTCCCACATGGCGACGGAGGCCGCAAAGGCGCTGCTGGCGCAAACCAAGACGGATCCCTCTGAGATTGACTTGATCGTCCTCGCCAGCGTCACCCCGGACATGTTTTTCCCCGCTACCGCCTGCCTGGTGCAGGAGCGTATCGGCGCGAAAAAGGCTTGGGGCTTTGACTTGTCCGCGGCGTGCTCCGGTTTTGCCTACGCGTTGACGGTGGGCGCGCAGTTCGTCGGCACGGGTACTCACAAGAAAGTTCTGGTCATCGGCAGCGATACCATGACTTCCATTCTCGACTACCAGGATCGCGCAACATGTGTGCTTTTCGGCGATGGCGCAGGCGCAGTGCTGCTGGAGGCGGCAGGCCCGAACGAGGGCATCATCGATTTTCAGCACGACGTGGATGGCGCTGGGGGAACATTTCTATATATGCCGGGCGGCGGGTCGCTCCATCCGTCCAGCCAGGAAACTGTCGAGAAGCGCATGCACTATGTTCATCAGGAAGGGTCGCAAGTTTTCAAGTATGCGGTGCGGCGAATGGCCGAGATGGCGACACATCTACTCGCAAAGAATGGGTTTACAAAGGACGATCTGAAGTTGCTGGTTCCCCACCAGGCGAACCTGCGCATTATCCGAGCCACGCAGGAGCGGCTAGGGGTCGACGATTCCAAGGTGATGGTAAATATCGACCGGTATGGCAATACCACGGCGGGGACGATTCCACTGGGTCTGCGCGATGCCGTAGAACAGGGGCGCCTGCACAAAGGCGACCTGGTTCTGATTGTCACCGTGGGTGCGGGTTACACCACCGGCGGCGTCCTGCTTCGTTGGGCGTACTGAGAATTAATTCCGTAAAAATAGCGATTAAATTAGCAGGAACGCAAAGAGGCCGCGAGGTCGAGATTAGCCTGGAGCCGGCGGTCAACCTGAACCGCGGCGTAACGGGCGCAGATCACGCGCTCGCGCTCGCTCCAGACCGCGAACGTGGGAATCTTGCCAAAAAGGGCGTCAAGACCTTCGATAGCACTGTAGTAAGCGCGCACCAGGCCCAATCCGCTGCGATTTGGATAGAGATCGGGGGTCAAATCATGCAGGCCGGCCAAGGTCTGGAAATGTTCGGGCGTAAGCTGCCCATTCTCCACCTGGGCCGCGACCAGCACCCGGTCAGAGACTGGTTGGGCTGCAACACCTGCCAGGACCGCTCGCCAATAGTAGAGCGCAAACTGTGACAGGGCTATGATCGAGATCGCAAATAGCATGGCGCTGAACATCCCCCAGCCTCTAAAGGAAGTATGGCCGCCACGAAAATATAGTCCAATAGCTCGGAAGTACCAGTGGACTGGAACTAACAACTGTAACCCTTTGGAAACACTTGACCTGTTGCGCTCGGCGTCCCGGGCAGAAAGGATCTTGCCCTGTAGGCGGGATCTCTCCTATCCTTCTAGAAATCAATACTTTACGAGGGGGCTCAGCATGCGAAGACCACTTCGACACCTTTTGAGGGCAGGTTCATTCTTTTGCTTTTTCTTCGTCGCCGCGCAAAGACCGGCGCAGGCTCAGTCATCCGGGGAGCGCGTGGCCGACCGGGAAGCGATCGGTGCCGTTCTCCGCGCTCAGGAGTCTGCGTGGAATCGCGGCGACGTCGACGTCTTCCTGGAAGGCTACTGGCATTCGCCGGAGCTGACTTTTTCCGGGAGCAGCGGTGTCGCCCGCGGTTGGGACGGAGTCTTGGCGCGGTACAAGAAAAACTATCCGGATCGCGCGGCAATGGGTCAGCTCAATTTTTCAGACCCGGAGTTTCGGTTTTTGGGCCCGGACGCTGCTCTCGTCCTGGGAAAATGGCACTTGCAGCGTGAAAAGGACGAGCTCGGCGGTGTTTTCACGCTAGTCTGGCAGCGCTTCCCAGGGGGATGGAAAATCATCCACGACCACACCAGCGCAGTGGTTCCGCCAAAGACAAACCCGTAGACCGCGTCAGAGAATTTCCAAAATTTCTTCGTAGCGCTTGAAAGGCGGAATCAGGTACGCGCCGGCGAGTTCGGTGCGGGCCCACGCGAGCATGTCGCGGGCGACTTTGAATCCGCAGTCGCGCGCGGCTGCTCCCGCGGCTTCCATGGATTTCAGCAAGCGCTCAGGAATCACAATGCCGGGAACTTCGTTGTTCAGGCGCAGCGCCTGCTTGTAGCTGTTGAGCGGCCAGATGCCGATCATCACCGGGATCGCGGGCTTGCCGCCGAGTTTTTTCAGGAACGCGTGCCAGTGTTCGGGGTCAAAAAGTGGCTGGGTCATGGCGAAATGTGCGCCGGCCTCGACCTTGGCATGGAAGCGCTCGATTTCATTGTCGAGATCGTCGGCGACGGGATTCACGGCGACACCGATCGTAAAGTTCGTCGCGCCTCCTAGAGTCTTTCCGGCCCAGTCGGTGCCCTGGTTCAAGCGATGCAGAACTTTCACGAGGCCGACGGAATCGACTTCATAGACGCCGCTCGTTTCGGGATAGTCGCCGACGGACGGCGGATCGCCCGTGATGGCCAGAACGTTTCGAACGCCGCCGACGGTCCACGCGCCGAGCAGCGCGGCTTGCAGGCCGATGATGTTCTGGTCGCGCGTGGTGAGATGTGGAACGGTTTCGACGCCGCGGGCTTCGAGAGCACCGGCGGTGATTAGGGCGTCCATGCCGACGCGGGCCATCGCTCCGCTATTGATGTCAATGGCGTCCACTTTTTTCGACGCCATCACTTTGTCCACCTGTTCGTAGATGCGATCCAGCGAGAGACCCTTGGGCGGATCGATTTCCACGCAGACTGTGAATTTCCTGGCCTGAAGATTCTTCCAAAACTTGCTTTCCGGTTCACGCTCCGTGACGGGCGCGGGCCTTGTTATTGCTGCCACAGAATGCGCAGCGGCGTGCGTTTTCGCAGGGCGAAGCGATTTCACCGCTTCGGCCATGGCGTGGATGTGCGCCGGCGTCGTGCCACAGCAACCGCCGAGAATGCGCACGCCGAGCGCGGCCGCTTCGCGGGCGAAAAGCGCAAAATATTCCGGAGAAGATTTTGGATAAACGATGCGGTCGCCTTCGCGCTTGGGAAAGCCGGCGTTGGGCATGCCGCTGACGCGAAGTCCATCAACGGCTGCAAGCTCCTGGAGAATCGGCAGAAGCGCTTGCGGGCCCAGCGTGCAATTCGCGCCGATCACCTGGACGTTCTTGTTTTTCAACTGTTCGGCCGCGTTGGCAGGCCGGACGTCGCCGTACGTCGTGCCTTCTTCCGCGTAGGTGAGTTGCGCCACGATGGGCAAACCGGAGAACGAGCGAATGGCATCAATGGCAAGGAGCAACTCCTCGATGTAGGAAAACGTTTCGAGAATGTAGAAATCCACGCCACGCTCTTCGAGCGCTAGGGCCTGCTCGTGAAAAATGTCCTGGATTTCTTCCGGCTCAGGATGGCGCGATTGCACGCCGAGGCCCAACGGGCCAATCGAACCGGCGATCAAAACTTCGTGAGAAGCCGATTCGCGCGCTTCGCGGGCAATTTTCACGCCGCGGCTGTTGAGGCGCTGGACTTCTTCGGCAAGGCCGAGGGGCGCGAGCTTGAAGCGATTGGCGCCAAATGTGTTGGTCTCGATGATGTGCGCGCCGGCTTCGATGTACGCCTGGTGGACACGGAACACCGCTTCCGGCTCTGTAGAATTCACCTCATCAAAGCAGCGCTGCGAGCCGACGGCTTCGTGCAGCATTGAGCCCATCGCGCCATCCGCGATGAGGATCGAGTCTTTCAGCCGCTCATTGAAATCAAAAATCTTCACGGTTCCTGCTTCCTGTCTGTTGAGAATTCAGCACGAGGGACGCGCTCAGCGCTTTTGTTCCATGAGGCTGGCGACGGTGCTCATGAGGTCGTACTTAGTGAGGATTTCAAAGTGCCCGTTGCCCATCTCGACAAAGACCGCGGGATTCTCGTGGCTGAGGATTTGCGTGATGCGCTCGACGGGCACGGTCCTCGGCACCTGCGGCAGCGGCTTGCTCATCACTTCGCGAACGACGAGCTTGCGAAGATCCTTGCCCTGCAAAGCGAGGTTGAGGATCTGGTCTTCGTAAATCGTGCCGATCGCAAGATTCTCCTCGAAAACCGGAATCTGCGAAATGTCCTGCTCCTGCATGGTCTTGAGCGCGTGGAAAACCGTTTGGTAAGGCCGCGCGATAACCAGTTCGCGCACTTTGCCCGCGGCGTGTTTGGCGTTGACGACTTCCGCCGCGGTGATGGCTGTCGCGGCGTCCACGTAGCCGCGCTCGTGCATCCACAAATCGTTATAAACCTTGCTGAGATAGCGCGTGCCGGTGTCCGGGAGCAGCGCAACCACAAAATCATTCGGTCCCAGGTTCTTGGCTAGGCGCAACGTCGCGGAAATGCAGCCGCCACCGGAGCCGCCGGTGAAAAGACCTTCCATTTTTGCGAGGCGGCGAGCCACGACAAAACATTCTTCGTCGTTGACTTGAAGGATGTCGTCAAGAATATTCAAATGCATAGTGGTCGGAAAAAAATCCTCGCCGATGCCTTCCACCACGTAGGTCTTGGCCTTGATGGTTTGTCCGGTCTTGACGAAATCGTAGTAAAGCGAGCCGTAGGGATCGACGCCGACAATTTTCACGCTGGGATTTTTTTCCTTCAGGAATTTTCCCACGCCGCTGATCGTGCCGCCAGTGCCGACGCCGCAAACGAAATGCGTGACCTGGCCTTCGCTGTCTTCCCAAATCTCGGGACCCGTGGTGCGGTAGTGCGCTTCGGGGTTCATCTGATTGTCATACTGATTCGGGTAGTAAGAATTGGGAATCTCGCGGGCGAGTTTTTTCGCAACGGAATAGTAGCTGCGCGGATCTTCCGGCTCGACGGCAGTGGGACAAACGATGACTTCGGCGCCGAGTGCTTTCAGCAGATCGACTTTTTCCTTGGATTGCTTGTCAGTCGTAGTGAAAACGCATTTGTAACCGCGAACCGCGGCGACGAGCGCGAGGCCCATGCCGGTGTTTCCCGAAGTGCCTTCAATAATTGTGCCCCCAGGCTTCAAGAGGCCTTTTTTTTCGGCTTCATCAATCATGCTGATGCCGATGCGGTCTTTCACGGAGCCGCCGGGATTGGTGAATTCCGCTTTGACGTAAACTTGCGGCTTCAGGCCCTGATTGATGCGGTTGAGGCGCACCAGCGGCGTGTGGCCTACGGCTTCCAGGATGTTGTTGCATTTCATCAGTCGTCTCGGTTTCTCCGCCGAATGGCTTTCAGTTTAGCATCCTCCCGAGGAGTTCCCCTACTTGCGGGGCGCGTGATTTTCTTACGTCCAAACCAGCGAAGAGTAGATTATTCCGCCGTGGGAGCCGATTGTGGGGTACTCGCGGGCAGTAAGAATCGGCAACGTCGTTACGGTGTCGGGGACGACGGCGACGGGGCCGGATGGGAAGATTGTAGGCGTGGGCGATTTGCGCGCGCAAACGGTGCAAACGATTAGGAACATCGAGGCGGCGCTCGCAAAGGCGGGCGCCAGTTTGAAGGACGTGGTGCGAACACGCATCTTTGTGACCAACATCGCCGAATGGGAGAAAGTCGGGCGAGCGCACGGCGAATTTTTCGGCGAGATTCGCCCAGCGACGAGCATGGTGGAAGTGAGCAAGCTGATTGCGCCGGAAATGCTTGTTGAGATTGAGGCGGACGCGGTCGTCGAATGAGGTAAGGAGGTTAATGAAGTAAAGGAAGTAAAGGAGGCAGAGGAGCGGCGGCCTCTTCTCCAAAGAGCGCAAGGAATCAACCGGGGAATTTTCATGGGTTCAGCGTTATACGATTCGTTCATCGCGGATTATTACGATGAGTCGCCCGTTGTGAAGGGGCGGGTGCAGGACGTGGCGTTTTATCGCGACGCTGCGCGCGAGTTTGGCGATCCCGTTCTGGAGCTTGGCTGCGGAACGGGGCGCATTACAATGGCGCTGGCGGAGGCGGGAAAGCGCATCACCGGGCTGGATCTCTCCGAGCGCATGCTGGAGCGGGCGGTAAAAAAACGCGGGGCGCTGCGCGTGGAAGCACGGGAGCGCATTCACTTCGTTCAGGGAGACATGGCTCGGTTCGACCTCGGCGAAAAATTCCGGCTGGTCATCATCCCCTTCCGGCCGCTTCAGCACCTGCTGGAGGTGCAGCAGCACATGGATTGCCTGGACTGCGTGCGCAAGCATCTGGCGCCGGGAGGGCGGCTGATTCTGGATGTGTTCCAGACGGACGCCGAACGGATGCACGATCCCGTGCACATGCGAGAGACGCTGGTAACCGAATACGTAACCACGGACGGCCGGCAGGTACGCATCACGGAGCGAGTGGCGGCGTTCCATCGCGCGGAGCAGCGGAATGATGTGGAGATGATTTTTTCCATCCGGCATCGAGACGGCCGCCAAGAGCGGATGGTGTTTGCATGGCCGCTCCGATATTTCTTCCGCTATGAAGTGGAGCACCTGCTGGCGCGATGCGGATTTCAGGGTGCGGCAGAGTATGGCGATTTTGACCGCACGCCGATTCGGGACGATTCTCCGGAGATGATTTTTGTGGCGGAAGCGCGGTAGAGAAGAAGCCATACCCCCACCCCCCCACCATTTTGTATGAATGTCAAAATAAACGACTTATGAAATTTGCAATTCGTAACTTATTGATTCTAAAGGGCACGACTTTGGTTGTGTGAGGACCCAAAGCCTGCCCCAGATGAGCCTTGCCAACGCCGCAACCCTATTGCCCGGAACTCGTGGCGGCTAGTGGCAAGGTCGAAGAAGAGCGGTGATGAATTGCTGGTTGCAAAGAAAAAGCGGCAGCCGAAGCTGCCGCTCTTTGTGCCCAGTCAGAATATGACCTGAGATGATTATACCACACCTTCCTGCCGGGACGAGGGAAAGCAGCCGGGCGGCCTGAACGATTACCAGTGGGCGCGGATGCGATATTTCAGGACGGAAGTGCCGTCCTTGGCGACGGGGACGATGAATTGGGCGGCGAAGGCGGCGGTCTTTGTGTATTTGTACGTGGGAGAAGAGAGCATCTCCCAATCGCCGCCGATGGGTTCATTCACCTGAACGATGACAGGCGCGTCTTTGTGATTGCGCAAGGTAACTTCAAATTCCATTTCCCAGGTGTGGGTGTCAATGCGTTTGTAGTCGGTTTGTTTGTGCTCGGCGACAACATCGAAGGCGTTGCCGATGTGGATGTTCACGTATTCATCCTTTGGGGTGTGGTCGATGCGGTCTTCGCCGGCGAAGAGAATGCCGCCCTTGGAATCTTTCTGATAGACGCGGACGTTGCCGGCCGGAAGGGGAATGCCGAGCCCGGCTTTTTCTTCATTTTTGAATTTGTAGTAGACCATCACGGGATCTTTCAGCGGCGCACCGGGATTCTGCTGGTTGCGGTAGTAGTAGCTTTGTCCGTTGACCATGAAGATTTTCTCGACGGGAACTCCGGAGCCCTGGAGCAGGCTGATCTGCTTGGTTTCCTTGTCCTCGACGGAGGTTTTGCGGCTGAGGGAATAGAGATGGTATTCGCTGAAAGCCTCCTGCTGGAACTGTTGAGCCGCTTTTGCCATGGGCATCGGTGCGTTCATCTCCGATCTTGGCATGGCCCCACGATCGACGACGCGATTGAGCTCCCCGGCGACGAGTTGGAGGCGGGCGTTACGAAAAGCGGTGCCGCTGTTGTTGATGACCGTGACCCAGCCATCGAGGTCGGCGTTCTTATCGTCGCGCGCGACGGTAAGAACGTAATCGGCATTCCAGGATAAATTGCTCGCGAGGTAGGACGCTTCAATCTGCTGCTTCTTCGGGCCGGAGTTTTCCAGCGACATGAGCAGCGTGGGACGCTCGTAGAGATTGGCCGGGACTTCCGGGAATCGATAGCTCTCGGCGTACATTCCGGTGACGATGTCGTTGCCGATTTTCCAGACGGGGCCATTGTTGTCGGAAAGCAACGTGGCTTTGATTTCTTCGTGCTTGGTCGTGCCGCTCTCCTGGTATGTGCGCGCCAGAGTGACTTCCTTGCCGACGTATTTGTGGAGAAGCTTCGCAGGCTCGAGGAGATCGTATTCGTAATTCTGCTCGATAACGCCGAGTTTTTCCGGATCGGTGAGCGAACGGAAATGGACGGTGGCGGGATTGACGGTGGCGGCGATATCCATGAATTTCAAGCGGAAGGTGCCGCCTGGAAGCGCGAGGTTGCGAACATCGCGAATGAGGGCGATGTTGGAGTTGTAGACGGTAACGTTCAGGTCGGTCTGATCGTTCAAGCTGGTGGATTGATCGGCGGCGCTTGTGCGAGCGGCTTCTTTTTCCTGTGACGCATAAACCTTGTTGCCGCGGGCCGCAGGATAAAGAATGGCGATGGCGGCGAGAAGGGCTATCGCCGAAATCAGTCCAATCCACCGAAGCTTCGTGGCATTCCTGGGGATGTTCATCACTTTCTCCTCGACTAAGACTTGCTCTCTCCCTTAGAACGATGCAGGCGGGAATTCTTGCATTGGACGATGCGAGCCAGGACTTACTGCATCAAGGACTCGGAACGGGCGTCCAGGTCAGCCCGCCGTCGTTCGTTTCAAAACTTCTGGTATTCCGGGCGTTCCAAATGGTGGCGTGGAGCGCATCCGTGGCGCGGACTCCGCCCAGGTCTTCGGAGAGCGGCGAGTGGATTAACTTCCAATGGGCGCCGCCGTCGGTGGTGAGCAGAATGGCACCCGCGCGGCCGACAATCCAGCAGACTTGATCGGACGGAGCGGAGCCAGTGAGCAGATCGGCGAGAACGCCGCTGGTTTGGCGCGACCAGGAGGAACCTCCATCCTTGGAGAGTTCGATCAAGCCAGCGCGGCCAGCGCGCCAAATCACGTTCGAGCCCGGCGGAGAGATCAAGCGCGGATTGGTAATTGCCCGAGCGACCTCCAGAGAAGCGGAATCGTTGTAACTGTATGCAGCTCCATCGGCCACTCCCGGCTGGGGAGAAGGAGGAGGCGCAGGGGCGGCAGACGCAGCCTTCATCTTCTTCGTTCCCATCTGGCCGAGTGGAGCGGGGCCGGGCAGCTTTGGAGAGTTAACATTGGATTGATTCTGCGATTGAACGTTGGCGGCTTGCGTTTGTAATTGCGCTTCCGCTGGAGCGCTTTCCAGTTTTACAGCATCCGTGGTCTTGGCGTCGCGATCGCGTTGTTCTTCGGCGCGAGGGAGCTGATTGGAGGACTCGCGCCCGGCGTCTTTTCGCAAATCGCGCTCTTTATCAGCTAGCGGCGTTGGTGGCGAAGCTTGCGCGAGATAGTCCTGTTTACTGCGCGACTTCAGAGCGCCTGACGCGCTTCGCGCATTGGCGCTGGCAAATTCATCGGCCGCGGATTGCGGCATCTTGGCAGCGGCTTTCGCCGAGGGAGAGACCGCCTGCGGCTCGGTTGAAATGGATGGTGGCGGTGGAGGGGGCGCCTGGTTCGTTGCGACCCGGACTTTTTCCAGAGATGGAGGAGCCAGCGACTGGTTTTCATGCAGCGCGATCCATACAAGCAAGCTGGCTGCTATTGCTCCCGCGGGGGCGAGCCACCGCCAGCGCGCGCCTCTTATGAAAAGAACGCGTCGTGAATTCTTCTGAGGGGCCTCAGCGGCCACGACCGACGCCGGTCGCCTGGTAACGGCTTCCTCTCGCCCAGCGGCTTGCAGTGAAATCTCGTCCGTGGCTTCGAGCTGCGAGAGGATGGCCAGGCATTGCGCGCATCC